>OGWJ01000006.1_pt1 | contig 38866 bp, 48 predicted proteins | sample 1575991 | NCBI WGS metagenome assembly OGWJ01 (sample SAMN07581533, study PRJEB24739) | freshwater metagenome | place: Singapore | collected 2015-01 | reverse complement strand
AGTCGCTCCATGGGATCAGCATAGTAGTCTGTACCAAAGCTCTTAGGCAGGCCCACGCTACTGGCATCTTTGATTAAGCGTTCAACTTCACCATAACGCTGTTTATCCAATAAGTCTGCACTTTTGAGAATGGCTTTTTCTAGTGCCTTATGTCTAGCAAACTGCTCAAATTCAGTTAGAAACCATTCTCGGCCGGCTTCTACCTGTGACTCTGGACGTATTTTTAATTCGATTGACGTTATCGCCTGTATCTGCTCTGCTGTTGGACAATCACTATATTTGTTTGCATAACTTTTAATAAACTCAGCAGTTGCCTGCAGGGTTCTAGTAAAATGCGTTTCGTCCAGAACGTTTTGGCATCTGGCCAGCAACTCTTTATCGCTAATTAAAAATTCTAGAAATAGTTTTTGTAAATCTACACCGTATTCTTTTACTTCATCTGCCATTGTCATTTCCCCAGCGCAGTGCCATTATCATTGCATGTTCTTTTTCTTTAAACTTAAATATCATGTAATCTGTACTTACCTCTGTTATATACTTGTGTCCGGGCAAACCATAGGTTTCAATAACCCATATACATACATTATTCCACTGGTCCATTTTGTTCTGGCCCAACTCCCAGTTTTTTTTAACAATATATTCGAATATATCAGCCATTTAATTTTCTAGACAATAATCTAATTTTTGTAGGACTATGCTCTGCCGCCTGTAATATACTGTGTATAGCAAATAGTCTACCATACCTTAATACGGCATCTGTTACATCTTTGCAACCTTCCCAATCAGGAAAGCTCACACTCCAACCATAATCTGCTGCTCGTTCTGCCAGCTGTTTACCCGCATTATCTCTGTCAGGGATAACAATAGGTTCTATATTCAGATCTTCAATTAACTGCGCTTGCCTGTCACTTAGATTATTGCCGCCAATGGCTAGGCCTGCTGTAAGCAGTGCATCAAATTCACCTTCACTGACAATAACGAATTGTCGTTGATCTCTTTGATTATCAAGACCGTAGACAAAATCTGCAGGAGCCTTGCGTAGGTACTTGCTGGTCTTTGGAGGCATTTCCCCTACATACCTAGCCACATAACCCACTAATCTATTTTCATAAGTATAAGGCAATATAACTCTTTGATCAAAAGATCTATCCTTGAAATCAGTCTGCAACCATACTGCGAGATTATGTATCTGTCTACTTTCCAAGTAGGCAATTTTTACAGGGTCTTTGAGTTCATCGACATCAAACCCAAACTCAAAATCAGGCCAGTCTGGAACCCATGTTGGTTCGGGTTCTTTAAATTTTATGTTCTCAATATCAGCCTGACTGAGCAGTTCTAAATTTAAATGTTGAACTTCTGCTTCATCATAGCCCAATTGCCTAAGCAATTTACGCATTTTAAAACTTAATGTTCTACCAGGTAGCCAACTTGTTTTATATTTGCAATTAAAGCAGTGGTAACTTACACCGCCGTCTGGCTTATATATGATGCCGCCGCGATGCTTGGTGTCTGGACGACTTTGACCATTAACCACACACATGGGACAATTGAAACTGATCCAGCCTTTTGGACTGGATCTTCCATTTAGACGTCCTCTGAGCATGTTTTGTAAAGCTATCATAGCCTTACAATTTTAACTTCTATAGAGTATTTTGTCAACTGTTCCGGTGTTAGTGCTATCTGGAGTATACAGTATTTTTACCCAACGTGCATCCGCAATAAAATTCCAACCCTGTACATCGGTGGCATTTTCAAATTCAACTAGGTATCTGTCATTGACGAATTTAACAGGGAAATAATTTCCCATGCTGTCGTATTCTAAACTGACTAAGCCTTCAACTTTACCAGTGAAATTAGTAACCTTAATTTGAATAGTATGTAGTGTACTACTATCATTCTTCTGCAGATTACTGGCAACGGGCTGACTAACCCAGCTACTGCCTAATTGTGTAAACGATAGACCAACACTTGGTACATATTTTGGATAGGCACCGTCCAGCAATTCGACTTCCAGTGTGGCACGTCGATTACCATCAGTATATAAAGTTCTTGCAAGGCCGTCTGTTTCATAAACTACAGCACTTAACTGATACATACCAGGGTCTAGATCCACAACATCACTACTAAAAACTGTGAACTCACAAAATCCTTCTTCTGGTTTTACTAGGTTGGCTCGTCTTTGAACCAACAATTCACCTGTACGCACTTGCATTAGATTAACCATGACCGTTTTGCCTAATAGGTTGATAGGCTTTCTATCTTGATTTTTTACATCAAAACCAATTACACTGTCAACACTTTTATATATAGTTTTGCGTGTGGTATTAAATGGCATATTCCTCGTCCTACTGTGACCTTCTGTGTCCACTAATATGACCCGCTGTGGATATTGCATAAATGTTATCGTATCGCTCATTCATATATTTATATTTGGTTATTTGGTTGTAGAATAGAATTTTATTTTAGCTCATATGTTGTTTCTGAATCCATTGTCTAGCAATAGGTTTATTGGGTGGCATTTTTGTAAATGAAAGAATTTTTTTGTATGTGTTGTTGATTTGATCATTGGTTACTCCATCATCACCGTTGTTGTCAATAATACTAACATTGTTAAAAATTTTTGCAAACATTCCTATATTATTTTGTACCGAATTCCAACTGTCAATAACAACATCATCTGGAACAGTTCTTTCTCTATTTTTATTTCTATTCATAGCAATATCAAGTTGAGTATTTACGATTATTAAATAACAATCGTATCCTAATTCTTCAAATTTAGTTTTTAAGTCATTGACTCTTTGAAATTTAGCACCAGTAGCATCTATAAATAAACCCAATCTGCCATCAATAGCCAGTGCCGATTTATTTGCAGTAATATCTTTTGCACGTTTTCTTACGATTTCTCTCTCTTGAGTTTCATCATCTGGCATTTTTGAATTTAGATTGTTTTTCTTCATTAGATATTCAAAAGCAAGATCGCTATTAATTGTTACATAACCTAATGCATTTAATCCTAATTGTTTTGAAATATATGTTTTTCCACTTCCTGGTCCACCAACAATAAACACTGTTTTAAATATAGCAGGATCATTTACACCTTCATTAATAAGTTCAAAAAATCTCATTGATTATTTCTTTCAAAATATTTGGAATAACTTGCGCCTATGTAGCAGTATTTCATATCCATATTTATTTAAATTGGCTCTACTAAATATTACCGATGGTAAAACATGATAAAATATTAGAGAAATTTCCATTTTTGAGTCTGTGTAAAAGTGGTGAAGAAGAATTTCTCGGTATAATACAGAATTATACAAATACTATTGCCAGTGTATATGTATACAACATTCTTAACTGTACAGAAGACAAACAGACATTTCTTGAATTTGGGGAGGAATGGTGGTGGGGTAGTAGTAGGATTCTACCGATTAATTTGGTCATAGGCCCACGATTTAAAAAATTAAGCTATTGTCTGAGAACGTTTAATATTAAAGATTTCGACATCTTACACGGTGTACCCGTCAGCCTACAGAACATAATAACTAAGAGAATCAAACGTAGGCAAATACAGTTAGTTCAGAAACTGTAAGCCATTTTATTCATTTGTAGCACGATGGCTACCGCATAACCAATAGCATGACTATGTTTAAAACTATAAGCATCGTCGGTTTTAACCCAAACTTCTCTCTCGATTTCCTGCCATGATTTACCTACTAAGTGTCGCTTACCTGGACGTATACAGGCCAACACCATGGCTAACTGCTCTATACTTGCCGGCCTCATTTTGATCACAGTATCTGCATGACTGTGAATATGAAACAATTGTTCAATAATTTCCCTATGTTCCAACATTTCCCATACGGGTTCCTTGCTTAATAGCATGTCTATTTCTTCATTGCTGGCAAAATCATTATATATGCCTACATTGAGCAAGTCTATTTTAAACCAGCCTTTGTTCTCAGCCTGTTTATAATCTAGAGTAGCAAAACCTGTAAATGGATTTACTGGTACATTATGAAAATAGACACCGGTGTTGTGCTTCCTAGGTTTACCATTGTCTAACTGCATGGCAGCGATATGTGGTAATACCTTGAGAACCTTCTCCCTGTCGGCAAAGTCTATATCAATATCTGTACTCATTCACTACGCCTTATACGATATAATTTATTTTCAATGTTACTTAAACGCTGCTCAATGCTGGCTATCTTTATGATGAGCATAGTAATTGATTCCATAGTAGGCAGAACCATGCGTTCACCATCTATAATAATCTCTGCCATACCATTGATAACTCTGGCTGTTGCATTTTCTTGCATGGGTTTACGCAATAATGCCGCGACCTTAGGATGATCTGTATATTGATTCATAGTATACCTGCCTTATTAAAAACATCTTGAACCCAGGCTGCGTCTGCTGCCTGTCTTTTTACACGTGCCCGCCAGGGCTTGGCGTCTAAAAATTCTACTAGATCGACAACTTGGCCTGGTTCTAGTCTATCAATAAGTCTGCTACCTTGATCTGTTGCAAAGGTACACCATGGACTTACTCTACCTGTTTTGAAATCATGTACAGCTTGTGCTGGCGGTACTTTAACAAAGTATTCTTCCCAATTGTTGCCAGTTAACTCTGCCCAAGTTTTCATATGTATTAGGGTTCTTTCTATAGCCCTGTCTACAGTTTCTGTTTTTAATTTATCACGTATGTATTCTTCATGCACAAAGGTCTTGGTCCAGTCAGACATTTTGACTGCATGTTTGAACAAAAATCGCACAAAATCTTCACAGTCAAGTTTTAGGTCGATCATGTACTTACTCAATTTTATAAAACCAGTATAGTATCTGCTGGCTGCAAAGTCATCGTACGGCTTGTCTTTTTTCACATTGGCTATGGTCATCTGTCTGAACAATAACCAACTTTGATATGCTATTCTATTTTGTTTTTCATCTTTGGCCGCTATCCTGCGTTTTGGCTCACACAGGTGACTGGCCAGAGTTGTCTCCCTGACAAAATCTCTACTACAATATTTGCATTTATAAGTCATTTGCACTAGCGATAACATCTTTATCTTTAATTTGAAATTGTTCTAAAATGTCCAAAGCAGTCTTCTTGTCCATGTTGGACATCATTAAGTCTAGCTCTGTATCATTTAAATAGGGATGTTGTTCTCTGAGCCATTCTTTAAAGTGATTTTTCTTTTTACGTTTACCACCGCCAGGTGCAATAAAAGGATGGCGAATATTTACGCCACAGCCCACAGCAGACATCAGTAACCATTTAAACTCATCATCTTTGATATCACTAAAATTAGTATTAACAAGATTATTGGTATAGATAAGATATCGCTCAATGACATCTGATCTACTGTGTTCTGCACTACTCATATAACGCATGATCAACCAAGCACCAAATGCCTTGCGTTCTTCTTCATTTAGAGTAGAATATAGTTTACGATCTCGCTGATCTACGCCAGGCAAGATCTTGTTAAACATATCTAACTTAGGCTTTTCGCCTGGAGTTTTTGTCTTAGCCATGGTGTATTATAACATTAAAGCATTTTTTCAATACTTAAAACTTCGGGCAATTTAGTCGTTTCTTTTACAAAGTATGCACAAGGTGGTTTAGTACCGTTGGATAAGGGCACAGCCAATATGTGCCCATGCTTTAGTTTGGGTGTAAACCAACGAACATCTTGAAATACATTAATAATTTCCAGCGGTAAAAAGTCCATTCTAAAACTGCTAATAGGATTGAAAACAAAGGCGCTAAATCCACGATCATTAATATTCATAATAGGAACGATTTCAGGATCACCATGTTCTTTTTCACCAATGACAATATACCAATCTAGTGGCACTTGTATAACATGATCACCTATTTTTAATACAGCGGCTGGTGCATGAAACGTCTCCATGAATATTAAAGGAACAAAATGGTAGTCAACATTCTTAGGATCGTTCCAATCTAGTATTCCATATCGCAGGTCTTCTACTTCGTCTGGCAGTTGATTTAATTCAAATGCAGTATTGTCTACTGTTAATATATTCATTGATGTTTTACCTTTTCCACCTTATAGGGATAGCCTGCTTCTTCGTAATATTTTTTTCTAGTAGTAAGGTGACGTTTGCTAAATTTGGCACTACTAGTAATATCCCATATCTCTACGTGATCCTTGTCTTGAGCTCGTCTAATGCCTCGCCCAATAGATTGTATAACCCTAACAAAGCTCTTTCCGGGTTCCAAAAGAACCAGATTAAAAATCCTAGGGATATTAATACCCACAGCGGCCACACCATAAGTCGCCACAATAACCTTACCATTTGATTCCTTAACCTCATCGTAGTGTTCTTTTCGATCTGTTGTTTTCATTATGCCGCTAACAAAGACGGCATCTGATATCCTTTCACAGAGCATTTCACCACACTTCACACGATCCACAAGCACAAGAGTATTTCCCGAATCAGATAATCTGTTGACGAAATCTGCTATGAAATCTATACGATGTGAATTAGTTGTGAGATAAGTTAATTCTTCCTGGTATGTAGGATATTCTACTGTATCTTGTAATTGTAACACATTTACTTGGCAGTTAGCAAGCACTCCTAGGTCCTGAAGATCTTTTGCCGCAATCTTATTTACCACAGTACCTATACATGCTACCAGACCAATTCGCTCAAATTCTTCTTTAGGTATTGTTCCAGTAAGTCCCCAACGTATAGGCACATTAGCAAAAGGTCCACTAAGTAATTGCTTGAGTACATCTGCTTTGGCTTGATGAACCTCGTCAACAATCACAGCCACCATATCCTCACTGAATTCTTCCAGACCAATTGGACTTTCACCTTCTTTGTGACGTTTCTGCAGGCTGTGCAAGCTCTGCCAAGTACAAATGGTATGTGTTTTACCTAGTTCTTTTTTGTCACCAAAGTAAACGCCTACATCAAGACCTAGCAGTTCGTAATCTTCTAAGGTCTGCTTGACTAGGTCTTTATTAGGTACAATAACTAGGCTTCTGCCATAACCTTCTACACATTTACTCAGCGTGGCCGTCATCACTGTCTTGCCTGCACCAGTGGCAATCTCCTGTACACACTGAGGATTTTTCAAGAACTGATTCACAGCCTGTACTTGATAATCACGTAGTAAAACTGGAGTACCTGCCGCCGGGTGCCCCTTGGGCCAGATTGTCTGCTCATGCGTTGTTTCGCACACTTCTGGGAATTCAAAATTCCAGGCTTTTCTATGATCATCAATATCAATCTTGTAGCCTTCATCTACTATGGTAGGCAGTATTTTATCTAATAGATTAAAATAACTTGCGCCGCCAAGAGTAAAATAACTGACACAACCATCCCACCGTCCTAGTTTATATGCTGGGGTGTGGTAGGCATAGGGCATAAAAAACTTCAATGCCTTTTCTAATTTGCGCCTTGTGCTGACTTCTAAGCCTGATATTTTAATGTTTACTTCGTCACGAATATGTATTGTGCAAGATGTCATAGATCATAGTATATACTAAATCAAATGAAAAAGCAACCTGATAGGTTGCTTTTGGTTATATGCGTTATTGATCAGAACACAGTTCTAACCATCAACCCTAGTGCTGTACCATTGTTTCCAGAAGCACCGCCAATGTTAAACTGTCGTGCAATATTGATTCCAGCATATGTGGTGTTACCAATGCTAACACTATAGCCCAAAATCAAATCAGTCTGTCGACGACCATTTGCAAGGTTAACTCGTTCAGTTGCAGTAACCGGGGTGGCGGATACGTTATCCTCCTCACCAGAATATGTGTAACTATTGATGGCGCTCACATCAGCATAACCCTTTCGAATTGCCACCGGACCGTGCACTGCCAAAGTAAATTGATCCTTGGTCTTACCTGAGAAGAATACTTCCTTCTTGGCAAATCCAACCTTCCAGGTGTCGCTAACTAACGTAGGTGCTAGACTAAGAAAACTGCCATCTACATTACTAGTGCGAGTAATACCCAAGCCGTATTGTGCAATAACATCAATATTATTTGCTATAGGGCGACTGCCACCCAGTATGGCATACGCAGTTTGACTGCCACCAGTTGCCAACAGACCACTGCCTGTGTTATTTAAAAACCCATTTTGTTCAGTCATTGAACCAACTTGGAAACTGAGCTTGCCTTCACCGTATGCTGTTTCCAATTGGCTTGCAAAACCAGTATTGGATTGCATAAATGTAAGAACACCATCTTTGCCAACAGAGGTTGCAAATTCCCGATAATCTGCCGACTGCATGGCAAGATAAGGACTAGTATAAAGACTATTTGCAGGAGTGCTGGTACCAATTGCTCGTGTAAAGTCAGCAGTATAGTTTCTGTTGAGGCCGTCAACCACCTGAACATTCTTGAGCACGCCGCTGTTCATCAGCGATGTACCAACTGGTCCGCTAGTAGTAATACCAGTAGTAGTCAGAGTAGTACCACCTGCCACAGTACCTGACTTGAGCACTACCTTGCTATATTTGACATCAGCATAGGGCTGTGTTGCCTTGTCAAAATTTACAAGACCATGTCCATAAACTTCGTCGACGCCTGGTGCGCCAAGATCTGTTGCAGTTGACTTAACCAACTGAACAATTTCTGCGGCCTTAAGTTGTGGCCAGGCCTGTTTGATAACAGCAATACCACCACTCACCAGTGCTGTTGCAGCACTGGTACCAGAATTGAATGTTGCCAAATATTCTGCTGTGGAATTATTGTCTTGTGCTACAACTATACGTTCGCCGGGAGCGACTACATAAAAATCTTTCACGTAATACTTGTCTTGACAGACATTGCTTACTAGAGTAGTACAGATACTGCCTGCGCGATTACTGAAAGAGCTTATTTTATTATTGGCGTCCACACTTCCAACAATCAGCCAACGTCCACCAAAAATAAGATTGCCAGCGGAATCAGTAGCAGTTGCAAATGCGCCGGGATAGCCACTGTACCCCAGTCCTTGATTGCCTGCGGCCGCTACAATAACGCTGGTTAGATTAGTGGAGGATATGTATTGCTTCAGTGCACTACCTTGACCGTACATTGAACCATAAGAGGCATGTCCTTTATAAACTCCCGGGGCAATCATTATGGTACCTGAACGATACGTAGAATCGAACGTGGAGCTAAAGCTCATGTTCACTGCCACAGCACCGTTTTGACCTGCCCAATTAAGTCCGCGAATGACAGCGGCGGAATCAATCTGCTGCATATTGCCGCCTTGTCCCACTTGTCCAAGTAGAAGGCCTGCGTTATAAGCGGCACCCACTGTACCCACACCACCATTTAGACTACCGGCGGCCGCTGATGCCATTGCCGTACCATGATAGCCCCAGCCTGCATTAGTAGCAGAAATAGATCCTGAATAAAAATTCTGATAAGAAATAATTCTATCTTTAAGATCTGCATGCCTAATATCAAAGCCTTGATCAAGCACCGCAATCCTGACATCCAATCCCGTATAACCACGTGCCCATGTACTGGGAATACCAATTTGTTTGAGTGCGGTGTCCGTCTGATATTGCTCTAATGTAACACGCTGGCCTGTCGGAGTGATATAGATCTGCGGACTAGTCTGAGCTTGCACACTTCCTGCAAACACACTGGCTACCGCCAGAGAAATTATAGTAGGTTTCAGTTTCATATAATAACTCTTTCTGAGTAAAAGGGAGGATTGCTCCTCCCTGTTATTAAGCACCAGCCCGCTTGAGGATAGTGGTCTCTGCAAGACGCTTCCAGTTGGTAGCAGACATCTTACGCAGATCTGCAATCTTCAACACGGTACGCAGGCTCAGTTCGCGCAGTCGGTTACGCTGTTCCCAGACGTAGTTAACAATTTCATCGCTAGCACCGGCTTCGAAATCGTAGCGGTCAAGCATGCCGTCACGAACGATTTGCTTGATACGCAGGAACTTGTCGCGCATAGTATCCAGAGTCAGATCCAGATAGTGACAGCGAGATTCCAGAGCATCCAAGTGATCGCGCAACTTCTTGGAGCGCACGTGCTCGAACTTGATGTTAGTAATAAAGATCACAGAGCCCTTAAAGTCGAAACGATCGGGCACACCCTCACGACGCAACATGCTAGAATCAGTGTTCCAGGAAATAGTACGCTTAGAGCTAGAGTCCAGAGCAGCCTTGAGAATGTTCAGTGACAAGTCGTCAAGCAGAATGCTGTCGCAGTCATCGAACACTAGTACATTGTTAGCATCACTGAACTGATACAGTTTGGCATAAAGACCAATTGCCGACATAGCACCCTTGACAACTTCGAATCGAGCCTTACGCTGAGCCATCTTGTCAAACAGGGCGGCCTGCTCGAGAACCTTCTCAACACCAAAGCTCTTACCAACGCCAGGAGGGCCGGAAACGATCATCGCACGAACTGCGCCGGTAGTGCAACCTTCCGACATCTGGTCCAGAATGTCGAATCGTTCGCGAATCCGTTCGATAGCGGCTTCTTCACTTTCAGTATACGTCTCGGGTTCAGCAGGTTTAACAATGCTGAACACGTTGCCGTCATCTCTAGCGGCTTTGCGACGCTCGCTATCGTTCATGTCTTCGACGCCGCTACGGGCGACTTCAATATCTTGCATACCCTTAACCTTAATACGAATGCTCTTGCCAGGAAAACCCAGAGTTCCGTCATCTTCGACAGTAATGTATGCGCCCTTGGTACCCGTCTTAAGATCGCTAACCAAACGGAACGTTTGATTGCGAACGGGGGTGTTGCGATACGAACCCTTAAGAATAGTGACTGTTGCCAATTGATGCTCCTGTTTCGTTACTGTTTCATTAGTATAGCAGAACTGGTAATTTCGGTCAATTTTTGGTGTATTTTTGGCTCAAAAATCCCAAAAAATACTCAAAAATCCTGGAAATTGCTCATTTCGCTAACTAAAACAGTAGTATACACTACCTGGGATTTTCGGTCAATTTAATTGAATTATCCCAAAGTGGTATCTTCCATGCCCGCGACCCTGAGCTTGGTAATATTATTGATTTGAAATTGTTTACTGTCAATGGCCTTCATCAGGCCCAGGTACTTGTTACGTATCATGGAAAACTCATTGATCAACATTTGCCACTGTACTACATCTGGGTCACCGTCTACATATTTTTCGGCGTCTCTACTGCTCAATGCCCTGTTGTAGTTTTCAATAAATTTTTTGAATACCTCACTACGTTTTTTTCTTAGTTGTATGTTTAGGTATTCTAGTATAGCTTCTATTTCTTGTAGTTGATTAAATCTATGTTCGACAATGCCGGGCATGAGCCTGCTGTTCATTTCAAGGTTTCCCTTGAGGCTAGTCTCAGGCCTGGCCCCCTGTAGCTCACTTTCAAAATATGCGATGGCATCAGGCAACTGTGATAAGTCACCTGTTACACGTCTAAACCAATCGCTCATTCGTCGTAGCCACTGTCATAATTGTCTTCTTCATAGCCATCATCCTCTTCGGCTTCTTCCATGCCATAAAGATCTTTGATTACCGCGTCTAAGACACTATCATTACCCAGCAAGTCCTCACTGACACTATCCATGTCATAGTGATTTTCTAGGCCTCTAAGTAGACTACTAGCGGCATCATATCTTTCTTTTTTGTCAATATAACTTTTAACACTAGTCCATACATCCACTATTAGATTAACCTCATCCTCATACAGCATCAACGTCCTCCTTGTTTGAGTTCGCTGTATTTACTCCTGAAGTCAAATCTCTAAGCATTATGTCTGCCATAACTTTGTCCAAGAGTTCTTTGTTCCAACCCTTACGCATTGCCTTAAAGATATCCCCTTCTCTAGTAGTATAGAGATAACTGTTGCCTTCTCTCCTTAGGAGATTTCGTTCTTCCAGCATGTCAAACAAGCCACTGTAAGGACTCATACCGGTGGCATAGGGAATTTTAACATATACTGATTCAAAAGGTTTAGAATAGCGAGTCTTCATGACTTTACAGGCAGCACGAATGCCCGTTACTTGACTGCCTGTCTTGTTACCATCTTCATCTTCTTTAAGTTTTAGCTTACGCATAGCAACAACGATACTTGAAGCATAGATGAAGCCTTGTCCACCGCTGATCTTGTCATCTGGATCAAACATGTCTTGGCTGGCATAGGTGTGGTTAGTAGCAACCAAACCAACATTTAAGTTACCGAACATGTTAACACAGTTGCGAACCAGCGCCGTCAGTGCCTTAGGCTTACGACCCATGTCACCTTTTAGGTCGCCTGCTTCAAATTGATTAACATCAGTGGGGGTCAATAACATGCCTAAACTGTCAATTACAAACAGAACCTTGGGCCTGTCTGCATCGGGTAGACTCTTATAGTCTGCAACAAATTTTGTAATAGTTTTGGCCACGTCGTCAATCATGGCCATGTTCAATTTCAGCAGTTTACTTTCATCTGTGTCTACACCCAGTGCATGTAGCCAGGCTTCGTCTAGTGCGTTTTCACTGTCAATAAGCACGACATAGATGCCTTGCTCTTGTGCGTGACGTACTAGATTGCCTGAACAGATATAGCTTTTACCTGCTCCGCTTTCTCCAGCAAACACAGTAACCTTACCCATGGGCACACCTTTGAAAAAGTCGCCGCTAATAAGATAGTTTAGTGTATAATTGCCTGTGCTGATCCAATCTGTAGGATCATTGAAGCCAATACTGAGTCCATCAATACTCTTAGTGATTTCTTTTCTAAATTTACTTACGTCAAATGGTTTTGTCATTTTGTTCTTCCTTTTGTTCTATTTTATAGACTTCTAACATTCTTGTCAAAGGTTCCATCTTTTCCTGGAATACCTCCGGTGAGCGTTCTGCTACGCGAGTTAGATCCCACTTACTAGGATAATGTCTAAGAATAGAATATGCTTCCTTACGCACTGCCTTAGGCACACGGGGGTACTTTTTTGGGTCATGTGCTAGTTCTTTAAGGAACCGCTCGGCCCATACCACAGCACGATATCGTTCGTCCGGTAATGTCACAGGATTCTCTCTACTTTGTGATAACAGTCGCTTTTTAAGCACAGAAAAAAACCCGGGCCGTGGCCCGGGGAGCCTATTATTGCTTACGATTGCGGATCATTGCCAGAATATCGTTGACATCCTTCTTGGCCGCTGGAGTGGCAGTTGCTTCTGTTTCGAAAGGAGGTTCATCTTCTTCTACAGGTGCCGCAGGCTTGACTACACTGACAGCAGGCTTGCCAGTAGGTGCACTAGTGCGTTCTGCAGGAGCAGAACTAGTATCAAGATTCATACCGCCTGGTTTAAAGTATTGACCCCAACGTTGAGGATCATAGAGTTCGCCATCAACACTGGCCTTAAACATATCATAAATGATATCGACTTCTTCTTTGTTAGGCTTCTTGGGCATGAAGTCATTTAGATTGAACAGCCCATGCGTAGCAATGGCTTGCAGTTCTACTTTATTCAGACCACGTTCGCGACGTGCGAAACTTGATGTGCTATAATCAGCATATTGACCTTTAGTGGTTTTAGTCAGACGGAAGTCTGTACCATTTTCATAGTCAGTGAACAGACTTTCCATTTCAGGATCCATCAGTGCACCCTTAACAATGTTAAAGATACTGGGATTGATGATGAAACGTCGAATAGGATTCTCTGGCAGAGCATCTTCTTGCAGACTACTTTGTACAACAAAGCCCTGGAAGACATAACTCTTTTTCTTCCAGTATCTACGACCTAGATCCTCAAGACTTTTATCCTTAAACCAAGGACGAATCTCTGCATGAATTGGGCAGGTTTCTTTCCACATTTCCATACAAGGAACAGTAACGGTGACTGCCTTGCCTTCATCACCACCCTTAATGCCAGGGAAGGCTAGACGAATCATTTGGCGTTCGCGCCAGAGGAAAGTGTTTGTGTCATCTCCATCAGGCAGGAAACGGACCACTGCTGTGGAATTTTCTGGGATGTTCCAGAACGGAAAGATTGCATTGTCTGCAATCATTTTTGAACCGCTGGAGAGGTTCTCTTGCTCCATCAAACGAGCACGAATTTCTGCTAAAGTAGCCATAATTTTTCTCCTAAGTTAAGCCAGGGTTATACCAAATTGTTTGCCTGGATCACTAGACACTCCCGTCTAGTGAACATATAATAACAGACTATTGCCTGTTAGTCAATGGCAGGATGCTCATTTCGATCATCCTGCCATTTATTTACATTATGTCTTCAAAATTTCTCTGATATCAAATTTCTTTTTCATAACACTTTCGAACATGTCAGCAATAGTTGTATCTGGATCATATGCTACCACTGCTGCCTTGCCAATCATACCACGTGTTAGATTATCAACCGCCAGTGGGTCCAATAGGCCTTCATCAACATAAGATTGAATCTGTTCTAATTGTGATTTGATTTTTTGATCTTCCAATACAGGTAATACCATGTTGATCAATTCTGTTGTATTAACTGTTGGACTCTCATATACAATCATGCTGGCCAAATCTAAATCGGGAAGTTCACTAACTGCGATTTGACTGCTTTCTTCTACATGTTGTTGTAATGCAGACATAGCCTGTTCCGCCTGCATTTTGGATTGATATGCCTTCATGTATCCACCTAAACGTGGTAGCATGTCGCTGATGCTCTCATCAAATACATTCTTTGTTAGTTTTTCTTTAAGCTCTTCGACAGAACCATCATCTGCATCCATACTGTCTGCCAATAGGCCTTCTGCATTATATCTACCTAATAGATGTTTGATTTCACTTAGACGTTGTTGCACAGCATAACCAACATCACTGGCTTGCTCCTGAAGACCGTTATGTCTAATATAACCAGCTACCTTGATTAGATTAGAACGTTCCTCACTGAGACCGATAATCTTTTGGCCGACTTCATCATATGGTGTGCCACCTTCTGCAACATGTCGTGTCATCACACGTGCGGCGGCCAGGTGAATATGTGGATAGCGGAAGCGTTCTCCCTGAGCATTTTCAATAAACAGCGCACTAATATTTCTGCTTCTGCTACCTCTAATTTCTTCGTTGACTGGCTTGCTATGACGTATGATCAGTTTTGCACCGTCTGTCTGTTGGTAACTGGTTTTGATTGAACCAGCAGCTGGTCCAAGACTTTCTTTTACTAGACCTTGAATGTCTTTAAGTTCTATGTCTTTACCTGTGTAAGGCATAACATCTACTCCTATTAAGTATTTTTTTGCAATTCCGCCTCTTATAGTATCGATTAATTTTTTAACCTTACTGGAGTCAGAACTTTCACCATATTTAATTTTAATTACGTTGTCGGACTCGTCGACTTCTACGCTAAATTTTTGATCTTTACTGTAAAAACGTCTTCCTTCCTTGGCGTTCTTAGTCTGCTTGCTTTCTTTGTCAAAAATGACAATAGAATGACCAAAGCCTTTAAGCTGATCAAAAATTCTATTCGCAACTGTATTAAAATCTACGGCCATGTTATTATTTACCTTTTTTATTGTTTTAATTAAGATTGTTCTGGGTACCGTTCTGCTTGGCCGGTACGCTGTCGTCGAGCCCTAAATTTATTAACAAAGTCTGTTAGTACCCTGTCGGGCAAATTTGCCAATAAAAATGGAAAAATTCCATGGACAATTGATAACACAATCATTACTACGAACACGCCCGTGGCATATATACACCAAGAAAGATGTTGCCAATATGTTTCACCTACTGTTTTTGTATGTTTGAAATCTATCAACTTCATTTAAATTATTCCGATCGGCATTGGGGCCACAAAATCACTGCTATTACGTTCTACTAGGGTATTGAATGTCTTTTCATCATATTTCATAATGTGCTCTACTAGACGAACTACTAATAATGTTGCCATGACCAAATCATCTGTTTCGCCCTCTTTTGCGGCAAAGCTAGCACCGTGGGCCACAAAAGTCTTGATTTCTTGAATTAGATTTTTACTTATCAGCTTCATTTTATCAGTTTCTACATAGTATTTGAGTTTGGTGCATGCAGCTAATTTACTCTTATTGGTAGTGTTAAAGCCCCTGCGCTTACTGCCTGGCTCACTGATAAAATATCCCGGAATCGCTTCCTCGCCGTATTCTGTAATAGCAACAAGAGCAGCCTCTCCCAGTGTATTATTTTCCACACTCCAATATAACTGATCATTTTCCAGACCTTGTTCTTTCATCCAGGTCAGTAGAGAAATTAAAACCTTTAATTGTCCACGAACATCTGTCTTATTATGCTGCCACTCGGCAACTTGCGCTAGATCTGGCAATCTAAAAACTTCTATGGCGGCACTGTCTCCACCTGTACCTAGGCTAGGGTCCCAACCTATCACATAAATAAGGTCTTTCTCTATGGGCATATATACTCGTAATTGTCCAAGTTTATTAATGGGCTCTTTACCCTCTAGTAGAGTTAGCTTGATACCATTTACCAGTGTTTCATCAGCGGCAATGAATTTACATTCATGTTCGCGCATGAATCTATCGTCACCAATCTTACTGCGCTCATGTTCTGCCCATGCTTCGTCTCTATCTGGGTGATCACTCCAGATATACTTAATACTTTTAAAGCCATTTTTACCAACGTCCCTGGGATTACCATATTCGTCAACGTTTTTAATGGCTTCATTCCATATCTGTGCAAACTGGTCATTGTCCTGGCTGGGTGTACTGGTAATAATACACTTACCACCTGTGGACAATGTTGGGCTTAGTGATGTCCAGAATTCCTTAGCGATACGGGGTGGCACGAATGCAAACTCATCTAAGTATACAAGTGTAATACTCATACCACGACCAGTGTTTTCAGTTGTTGTAGCACTTACAATACGACTACCATTATCAAAGTCTATGTTACCTTTGTTGTAACTAGTTACACCTGCTTTAATCCAGTTAGGTAAATGTTCGTACATAAAACGAACACGTTGCATAATTTCCTGTGCGCCTGTATATTTGTGTGCGGCAATAAGAATAGTTGAATCAGGTACAAACATTGCGTACCATAACAAATAACCGGCCGCGCAAGTGGACTTGCCCATCTGACGACCCAACATGTTAATACTGTATTTGTAATTGTGGTAGGTATTGATGAGATCTACTTGATAATCAAATAGCTCAAATGGAACACGCCCTTTAATGGGGTGCTGAATCCACATGTAGGTCTTTAAAAAATATACTGGATCAGTAGCGGATTTTATAATTTTCGCTATCTGATCCTCTGTATAATTTTCCTTTTTATAGGGGGCCTTTATAAAACTGTCGGTGCTCATTTACCCGTTTTGAATTTTTTGTATTCTTCGAACATTCTACTCTCCATGGGATTGTCGCCCTGTTGTGCGGGAGTATAACGTACTTTTGCCCTTGCTGTGCCTGGAAGCCCCCAGTCACGAATATCACCATGGCTGCGTGGCTCACGTTCTGCTGTGGCTGCAGGTGTGTTACCAAATTCTTCGTTGGCAACTTGCTCTTGTGCAGGTTCTTGTTGAACTTGTTCTGCTCCTTTGAGTACGCCTGCCAACTTCATTAATTGTAAAAGTTCTGCAGGATTGTCTGTGGTAACGTTTAAGTTCTTGTCACCTCGAGTAATAGTTAGTGTAAAGCGATCTGGAGATGATTGCTGTTCCATACCACTCATTGCGCTCAATGGACTCATAGCCATGCCAGCGCCACATTCGTCTAATTTTTCTGCTTCTAGCACATGCTCTTTGCCATCGCTAGTCTTAAACTTAGTACCTGGCTTGGCACCTTGTGCTTTTAAGTCCTGAACTTTCTTAGCGAACTCATTGCCTTCTTCAACATCATTACTGGTATATTTCTTTGATGTTTTTGGATCTTTAAGGAATTTATTAAGTGCTGCCTGTGGATCTTCACTGGGATATATGGGTATATTTCTTGTACGTCCATTCACTGTTATTTCCAAGTATTCACTACGCATATCTGGATCAGATATTCTTGTTGCTGTACCCACTACTTTACCTGTTCGGTTATTGACGATTTTATATGTGATATTATCATATTCGCTATCAGGTACTTCATCATCATAACCAGGAACAAAGTTTTTGGTTACATTGGTTTTTTGTAGAGTATAGCCTTCCGCCATATCATTATCAGATGATTTAGATTTTACAACTTCAAATCCTGCTGCTTTTTTACTTTCAACCGAAGATCTATCAACTACTATTTCTTTTCCAGAAGTTTTATGACGCATGGTTACTGGATCAGCTTTTCTTTCTTTATCTGGTCCTAATGGCCATGATTCCGCCATATCATTACTGGTATATTTCTTTGATGTTTTTGGATCTTTAAGGAATTTATTAAGTGCTGCCTGTGGATCTTCACTGGGATATATGGGTATATTTCTTGTACGTCCATTCACTGTTATTTCCAAGTATTCACTACGCATATCTGGATCAGATATTCTTGTTGCTGTACCCACTACTTTACCTGTTCGGTTATTGACGATTTTATATGTGATATTATCATATTCGCTATCAGGTACTTCATCATCATAACCAGGAACAAAGTTTTTGGTTACATTGGTTTTTTGTAGAGTATAGCCTTCCGCCATATCATCTTCTTCTATTGTTTGTTCTTGTATAGCCTGTAGTTTGGCTAATAGTTTAACTAGATCCATAATTATTTTCCTTTACCTGTTGGAGATGTAAATGCACGTACAGGACTCTTTTTATTGGTTCCTGGCCCGTCACCAATTTGTGGTTCTGTAGCAGGAACGTCGGGATCCACTACCTTGGGTGTTTCTAATTTTTGCTTACGCTCATCTGCCAACTTCTTAAGTTCTTTAAGAAGATTGGTGTTATATTTGTCACCATATAGTTCATCTGCAGATTGCTCTGGCAGTTCTTCCTTGTGGAATTCGCCAGTTGTACTAAGACGTGGCTTGTATTCTTCTTTTTTATCTTGGTTTTCTTGTTCACGCTGATCGTCTGGTCTGCGTACAACAACATTGCCTTCACTGGTTCTCATTATTCTAGCTACATCAGAATGTAATAATTGCAGGCTTACTGGTAAATTAGCAGTAAAATCAATGATGTGAATTTCTGCCTTGTCCAAGTGTGGGAAATCCAATGGCTGTTTTTGCAGAATAAGTTTTTGTGGCGCTGTGATTTCTACAGCATCATAACGCTCCAAATATTTTTCTAGCTTATCCACGGCTTCATCTGGACACTGACATGCCAGTTTAATTCTGACTTTTTGAGGTTTTTTCAGTGTTTCAATGTATTCTAATAGTGTTGACATCTATAATCTCCGGATATATTATTTATCCGTCTGGATTGGTTCCTTTATATTTCAAATCAGTGCTTTTTAAGATTCTGATTGATGATATTCAATATGGCATTTCTATCAGTATTGAGTTCCTGATTAGTTTTTGATTCCTCTTCGGGCTTTTGTGTTTGTGCCAGTCTAGCAGCCTTCAATTGTAGCTCAACCATTTTGAGTTTTTTCTCTAGTTTGGCTGTTTTTGCTGTTATGGCATTATTCATCATAGTGCTAGCTACTTCAAATATCTTGCCGGCGTTTCGATCATCTACATTAAATCCTAGGTCCATGAGCTTTTGATAGCTGTCCATGGCTTGATCTGCGTAACTGTCCAGATCTTTATCTTCTGTTTCTAGACCACGTACTTGTGGTAAGGCCTGATCTATTCTTTCTGCTATATCAAGCTGTGCAGATATATCTTCCACTGTGGGCAAGTGAACGATATCTGCTGTTGGTAGAGACATTTGTTCTTCACTTTTTGATTCAGAACGATCAGTTGTTTCAACGTTAAAAAATTCTTCTAGTTTTTTTGTCATTTTCTAGATCTCTTTTGTTTGGGCTTGGTCCTAGGTTGCCAGTTATTGTATATATCTTCCTCGGTGAGTATTCTGAAACGCATACCATGTTTCTGGCACCAAATCCTGCAGGCTTCCCATTTGGCCATGTTAAGCACTACTGCGGCCTTTTCTTGTTGAGTTCTTGCCTGTTCTAACAATGCTTGATTGCGAGGCTTGACTTCAATAATTTCACTGATCTTATTTCCATCTTTGTCCTGATATGTTATTAAAAAGTCAGGGTAATAATGTGTGTCCTTGCCGGTAAAGGGATTGCGATAGGGTATTCGAAGACTTTCACTAGCCCAGGCTATAATACTAGGATGATTATCGCAAAAACGCATCACAGTTAACTCCCAACCGCTACGATACTTTGGACTATTGCTACCTATGTATCTATCTGGATTGCTGGGGGTAAAGAGTCCTTGATTATAATTATTGGCCATTTAATTTATTGGTAACTGATTAGATACTGCCAATGGAATATTATTTGGATCTATATACCCTACTTGACTACTGTTAGACCTATAACGATTTAATTCGTTATAGATTGCATTATTGAATCTTATACCATTGATAGTGACATCACGTATAAGTTCGTCTGTGGATATACCTGAGTCTTTGCTCAATCTCAATAAGGTTGCTGTTAGTTGTTTTGCTAGAGTTTGTGATATTCCTTTTCCTAACAGCTTACCATATAATAAATCAAATTTGTTTGTTTCAAATGCTGACATTATGTGCCGCCCCTAGGTCTACCTGCTATACTACCGCTTCTGGCCAGGTCACTGGTGGTTTCAATTATTCTTTCACCAGGGGATAATGATTCTTCTGCCGTTAGTTCGGGGCCACCGAGTAATTCGGGTCCTTCTGTTTCGCCGCCATCGTTAGACCTGATAGGCCCACCAATTTCTTCATAGGTCATACTCTCATACCTAACACTTATTTGCCAAGTAACTGCTTCGCTAGCAGAATAATCTAATGTGTCGTGCTGTACGTCTATAATTTTAGGTCTATATAGAGTAACAATACTTTCGTCGCCAAAATTTTGTCTATCGGCATCTGCGCCGTAAAATCTGCGTATAACAATTTTATCTATAACAACGTCGTTGGCAGAGTCCTGCAGTCTTAATCCAAAACCATCAAACCCTAGTCTATATCCAGCATTACCCGTTCCCACAGGTATAGGCTGGAAACTATCCGATACAATTGCTAGATATGCTTTTAAAAATTTTTGAAATCGATTGTCATGAGTATCATTAAATGAAATACTCAAAGGCTCAAATACCACCTTGGTAGGTATTAATTGTTGTACGTTCCAGGAATTAACTACCTGCGTATCAATGCTATATTTAGGTAACTCTACTGTTCTTACGCAATTGTAAACATCTCTGGAATATTCTGATGCTTGTGCGCTAAAAATTTCCACAGTAAAATGATACTTTAGGCGCGGAGCCTTGTCCGCGCCTAAGCTATACCACTTCATAGCGTCAGTTAGTGCCGCCATTAGTAACCACCTTATACAGCAGGATTAATTGCTGAGTTGCCTAATAATCCGTTTGTTAGAGCTCCAGCCTCTGTAGCAGCAGCCTGTTCAATGCTGTGTATATCAGCAGCGTCATAACGTATCTGCAGAGTGATCAACACAACATCACTGGTAGCGTAGTTGTTCTCACCGTAGTTAACGTTCTGAATAAAGCATCCATTCAAACTCCAAGTTTCAATAACAACACCAGGTTGGCTACCGTCTAGTTGTTCAATAACTAGACCAAACTTGTAATCTTTACCAGCTGCCGGCGCACTTTGTAAACCATGATTCAATTGCTTCTGTAGTTGACTTGCAACGTGCTTGCTAGCGGCGTTGTTCATGTCATCACGTAGAGTAATTGTAATTGGTTCCCAAGTATGCTTGGCTGCTAGATATGCTCTACTGTTGTAAGCATCCAATGTTACTTCCTCGTGTGTTAAACTTGGGCGAGTAACACTTACAACGTTCTGAGTGAAATCAACGGTACTACCATTATTATTGCCAAAACCGTACATATTAACTCTAAATCTGTACTGGAGTTTCGGCATCATTATGACGTTGGTTGTAGTCGTTGGAACTCCATATTGTGTTAAATCTGCCATGTGTAATCTCCTTCGGCTCTATTATTTATCATGCGGATAACTCGCCTGTATTGACTACACGGATCGGAATGTAGATAAATTCAGCAGCCTTAACTGGTTCAATGGCTACGTCAATCCACAATTCGTTTCTGTCAATTCTGGCAGGGGTGTTGTTTGTTTCATCGCAAACAACAATAAAGTCATAGATAGCTCTCTTGCCGATCATGTCTGCAAGGAAGTTATCAAATACCTGTTTTGCATTAGCACGTGTGATCTTATCGTTAGGTTCAAATATGAACGGACGAGCTAGAGGATCAAAACGTTCGCGCAGATAAGCCAATAGACGACCAACGTTAACACGATCAAGTGCACTTGCATAACTCTGCATTGTACGCTGACCGAATACAAATAGGCCCTGTCCTGGGAATCTAGTGATTGGGTTGATACCAACTCTGCTGCCATCACCGTATAGAACATCTCGCTGTCCGTTTGTCAAGGACACTGGAACAAATTCGCCTTCATTATTAATATAACCAACGTTGGCAGCATTTGTAACGATACCACGTGTTAAACCTGCAGGAGCGAACCAAGGATAAGCCACCTGATCGTTGTACGCATATGTGCGTAGAACAATGTGACTTGGTGGTACTACTACATCATTACCATCTAAATCGCTAGTGATAGCACTTGGATAATAACATGCGGCCTGTGGTGTAGGTGTAGTTAGACCGTCTTCACCGTTGACAACTGCATTGTTACCACTCATCCAATCTAAAAGTTCTTGACTCTGTGGGCGCAGTCTAAATGGTGTATCAACAATAATGAAGCCTGTTTCCTTGCGATCTACGTTTAGAGCTAACATTTCATCTAATAGTTCTGGATAACCAGGGCAAGCGATCAATGTGAAATATGTCATTTCTTCACGAATCTGTGTATTGCTATTAACTGCACCCTGCATTGCTCTTACAACTGCTCTACGTTGTGCCTTACGGAACATATATGGGCGACCATCTTCCATATTGCCGCTGTATGTGCTCCAGCCTTTTACTGTAGTAACGCCATCAGAAAGAACTACGTCGCCATATATCTTTACATTACCTGTAGAAATCGCTGTGTTCCATAGTAACATACCGTCTGGATATAGTAGAGGATCAGGGCTCTCATCTACACCATCTGCGCCACCTGTACCGTTGCTAGTATCGCCAGCAGTCATTGTTAGATCTGCGAACACAACACCATTTGGTGTAGTTTGGTCGGCCGTGTCGCGTTCGACCCAATCACTACCATCCCACTGAAATACGCCGGGATAATTTTCTGTATCACTACTATCAATCCACCAGTCACCTGTACTTGGAATGCTTGGTGCTGTGGCATCTATTGTTATTGTTCCTGTTACAGGTTCCCATTGACTGTTTGCTTTGATATATAGGTCAACAGAAAGATCTGTATTGTACCATAATGTACCATCAGGAGTATCACCTGTTGGTGCAGATACACTGGCTTCTTCGTCTAATGAGCCCCAGCTACCACTAGTTGGTGTACCTGTATATTTTCTTAGTGTTACGTTACCAACACCTGCTGTAACTCTGGCATAAATCTTACCTGTTGTCAAGTTAGCGCCAATGTCCGCCGTCGCGGCCGCGTCACTTTGATAACTTGGGCATGAAATAACAGACCACTGGCGTGTAGTAGCACTATAACGCTTGACTAAAACTTTTAAGCCATTGTTAGGATTTGTACTCTTGATCCATACTTCACCAGCTGCTGTTGCACTTGGAATTTGATAGTGAGGCGCAACATGTACTGTTGTACTTAGAGCAGCATTTGTTACCAGTGTCCATATACCAGCTACCTTTTTGTAATACTGATATGAACTTACATTGGGTGTTGCAACCACTGCGTAGTCATTGTTAGATCCAAGTGTACCGGCAGGTACTACACCGAAACCACCTAGTGTATCAGATGCGCTGGTAATTACTAGCGGTGTCTTGGAAGACCAATTTGTTGTACCTAAACCTGTAGACTCAAAAATGCCCCAGGTTGTTCCCGTCGCATCTGTTGTGCTGGTTAAATCTAACCAGTATGTTCCGTTATTTGGATCACCTTTAGGTTCTACATCTGTGGGATCCAGTTGAGTTAAATCAATGTCTGCACGTAAAACATATGCTCTGTTTGCTAGACCAAGATAACTATATGCTGCCATTAAACCATATTCGTTAATTTCTGCACCGTGAACAGGTGTACCATCAACTACTTTAAAGTATGGCTTACCAAATAGCTCTACTAGTTCCCTCTGACTAGTCAAAAGATATGGTTTGTTTGCGTTAGCTGGCTGTGTGCCTTCTGCATAACCACTGCCGCTAACATTTGCCTTGTTTGTTTGTGTCGCTAAAATGATAAGCGGAACGGTGCCTTGACCGGCTGGGCCATATTGGCTTTCATCCGTTACGCTGACCGCTACGCCTGGTGAAACTAATGTAGGCATATTATTCTCCTTTTTGGTAGGTTAATACTATTTACCAAAAAGGAGAAAAAAGCTGCTATTTAGTTCGATTAGTGATTTTGGTTGTTCAACATGCACCGCCGGATTTAGGCGACCACACGCATTTCGTCTACAATCTTAGATATTTTCTCGTATAACGAATCCATGCTACTATTATTTTCTAGTATATGATCAAAATTAGTTGCTACCCAACTATACTCACTTGCATGTACATTGAAAGAATCCAATAGGGTTTTTCCTAATGCCCAGCCAATGGTACCTGGCCCTTTCATATGTGCAATTGCGGCATCCATCCAGGCGGGTTCTTGTCCTCGAACAACTCTAATAACAAGGCCACCAGCATTTTTTATGGCAGTTATTTCGTTGGGAAACCTGCAATCGCTGATGACGATATCGTCTCTAGTTTTTCTCAGCTTGTTTTCCAAACTGGCCACCCAGATGTCATCATGAAAGCATTTACGCAAGACATCAGTACCCCAGTATTGTAAAACCCAGCGAGGAGTCAGATAATGTATGCCAAGACGTTCTGCCCACCAAGTGTCTACTTGTTCACGCCATTCTCTACCTTCTTTAGTACGTCCCTCTAATAGAGTTCTGTCCCAACCAAATACGCTTGCTACAGCATCCTTGAGGGTATTAGCAAAACTTTCCCGTCTAAATTCATGAACATTAACAAGATAGTCTGCCACTGTGTCTTTACCTGCACCAATGAAACCACATACACCAATAATCATTTAAAAATCTCCTCTAGCCATGGCTTACAACCAGACCAATTACGATACTGATATGACAGGCCGCCAGCGGCCTGCCATTCACTACAGTTACTTGAGCGATCATCTATTAGAATATCACCCGTGTGACAATGTCTCCATTTGTCGTGACTGTACGGTCCAAAAAATACAGGAATTCCAGGAAAATAATCATTCGCCCACCATACCTTATCCTGTGATGCATATGGCATAGAATAATCATGCGGTAGTGCTGTTAGAAAATAAAGGCCTTGTATTTTACCAGCTTCTTTAAGAGCCTTGCAATATTCTACTAGATCATGCGCCCCTTCTTTCAGAGGAAGATTTCTATAGAATCTTTGATCTTCTTTGAGTTTATTCCAGTCACGTTCTGAAATTCGTTGTCCATAGTCCCAATTTCTGTTAACGATCGAACGAGCGTATTGCATCCAATCTGCTACCACGTCGTCCATGTCCAGGTATATATTCATCACACTAGTATATAGCAATACTATCTATTTGTCAATGAGTTTTTACTTTTTAGGCATAGGATTTTCACCGGTTAATGTTGGTCGTGAAAACCATAATTTGAACCACTCGTCTGTTCCCGGTTGTACGTTATGCTTACGCATATATTGGCCGTGTTCTGTTCCTATCTCACCTGTAATAGGGCTTGGTGCTTTTTTATCAATGCCGGCCAGTTTTCTTAATTCGTCGTAATTCATTTAGAATATATGTATGCTTTGCCACTGGGTAATAGGTATGTGGTATAATTTCCAATACCCCGTTCGCCCATTTGAGCCTGTTGAATTTTAATCATTTTGGCCCCACGTGGAGTTGGGCCGTCTTTAGAAACTTCAACTCCCTGATATTCTTTGCCACCATAGTGTACTACTATTCCGTCTGCAGATCTTTCAACTTTTTCTGCAGAATCTAAATTTTGATTCGGCATCTGTGCGCTTGGCTGTTGTGTTGGTGCCACCTGCGTTACATTAGGTTTACCTGTGAGCCTATTGATGCTGGGATCATGATCTGGAGTAACTCTTGCCTGTGCGGAGCCCATTGCACCAAGTGCACCAAGTGCCATTGCTCCTGTTGCCAAACCTTTACGCCAATCGAGTTCGTTTAATTGCTCTTCAGTTAATATTTCATGTGCTCGCATATATTATCCTATAATAAATCCCAAAGGAGTTCCACCCTCTGAATATGTCTTAAGGTCTTCCTCTAATTTTTCCATATCTGCTTGGGCTTCGCTTTTTAATGCATCACCATTCATACTAGTACCACCCTGGGGGCCTGCTATAGTGGCAAATTTACTACGAGCTTCACCAAGAATAAATTTAGCTCTTGCAAACGCATAATCTCTCAACCAGGGATTTGCATATGGATCCATGAGTAGATCTTCATCGTCTCGTTCTATAAAGCACCAGACAAACACTTTATCGTCTGCCTTGAATTTTTTATGTATGAATATTTTTCTATCGTTCTGATTAAAGTTAAATGTCACGTAACCACTAAACATACGTGCAAGTAGTTCTCGTCTATGTGCATAAAATTCATAGTTCTGCAGGCCAGCAAAATTCATACTATTTTGTAATAACATATTATTCAAGTACATGGCATCGAAAGGATCGAAGTCAGTGCCAGTGGCACCTGCTCCTAGACTGCCTGTCTGTCTCATTATGACATCACGAACCATTGCCACCTGCATTGGTAGCTGATATTCCTGCTGTTCATTTTTTATCTCTAGCTCAATAAACTTTTCATTTACTCCACGCTGACTTCGTTGTCTATATTTGCGTAATGCAGAGCTTATGGCTAATTCATAATGAGCGAGGTCTAGCTCAACATCCACCATGCCGCCGCCTAGTCGTAATTCTATATCTTTAATGATATCATCCTTAATGCTCATGAAAAATCTCCCGATAACTTATTTATCGGGAGACCTAGCGTATTGCCTATTATCAGTACAGGGTACAGCCTAGTGGCGCTCCAAATTGTGAATCCATGGACGCTGATACTGTAGACCCGAGAGGTACTTTTTGCTTTAACCTTGCTGTATTAGCATGATTGGGATACCAATTGCTATACAAGTATACCCAAGACCCACCATAGGGATCGTTATACCAATTTGCAAAGTTGAAGTTTTGATTTTTTCCGTCTCCACCGTTATTGAATCCTGCGCTGGCCCAGGGAATAATGTACGCTGGGTTATCCAAGGTGTTTAGAAAAAGTTCCACAGCCTTGTGCAGTCGTGTTTCCAATAAAGGGTTTATACTGACATTTGCCTGTTTAGCCAAGTACATGGACGTCATAATTTCGTTCAATGAGGCATAGTGATACCACATTCCACGATTACCTCGGAAGGTGCGTTCTGCAATTGAACCATCATCGTTAATCAACGGCAAAATGCCATCTAGTAGATTGGTAACCAGAGGTACTGTGGCGGCAATGCCGGATGCATCAGTTACCTGCTGGATTTTCCATTGATACCTACCCATACCCAATCCAAAAAATACGCGATCAGGGGGCGGGGAATTAGTTTCAAAAAATCCAAGCCATTCCATGATTTTCGCATGCTTCACTGGCTCGTTTGTTTTGGACCAGGTGGAGATCAGCGAGTAGGCACGTCGAATAGCCTCCACATTTTGCTGTACGTAACCCATATCCTGAATAGCACTGAGATCGTTACCATTTGGATCCATCCACTGCGTGCAAGTAGAATCCCAATAAGTATTAGCCGCCCAGCACCAACGTGTGCCTTTGTAAGCATCAGCCTGTGCCCAACGATATAGACTAGACGTTACTCTGGACTTCAGTGAAGTATCGTTTTGCTCGTTGGCTACGGCGCTGAAGTTAGATACTGCCCAGGTAAAACGTTCGCCTTCCAGTGCTCCTGGCACACTATCGCTATTAGACCAGTTGCTGACTAATCCATAAAACTTATAAACTGGTGTTATATCAAGGCTACTTGAGTCAGTTACCGCAGTACAGGCGACACCTTGGGGACTGTGTGCCACGGGGGTGTCGCCTCCTGCCCCACCACATGCTGTAAGTAAACCGGCGACTGCTAGGGAGAGAATTGTCTTTTTCATTTGTATGCTTTCAATAGGATGATGTCTGCACTGATACGCCCATTAAGTTTAGTTTCCACACTTTTTACACCTTTGTGCCACTTCTTGGCTGCTGGCTTTCCATTACTGGACCATTCTTTCAATTGTTCTTTGGGCTTACGCAGAGTCTTTTGAATGCTGTTTACACTGTCAAATCCCAGTATACTGGTGCCTTTAACACTGAGTTTACTCTGATGACTGTCCACAATGTAAACACCCAGTTTACGTGTCTTAGTATTATACACCCAAAGTTCTTCAGCCTGCAAAATTTGCACAGGCTCAATGCTCTTCAGAGCCAGTTCTTTAAACTCTTTGAGGTACTTGATCTTACTCACCATCTTCTCTGGACTAACTGGTTTCTTCTTGCGAGGAGCCTTGCTAGCCTTCTTGATAATGCCGTAACTGTTGCAATCTGCAATAACTTGATTCCACCATTTAACCACAGCATTGAGCTGTCGCTTGCCGTAGTGCCTGTATGCTTCCATCAATTGGCTATCTTTGCCTTCAAGAACTTCCTCATATTCCTTGATTCGATGCTCGGCCATTGACAATACTGTTTTCATATGTGCTGGTTGCACATTATATAGAGTGAGAACGTCAATAATTTTTGGCTCACCCTTGAATTCATTAGTAGTAATAAACTCATCAAATTGACCTTCAATTTCTCCTGCGGCTTCTCGTGCCTTTTCAGCAAGACGATCCTGGATGTTGGGTGCCTTAAACTTAGGTTCTTCTTTTACATTCTCCTCCACTGCTGGGGCAAGCATGCTGGCATCCTTGGGCATCTGCGCTTCACGCAAAGTAAGCATAATTGAACGCAGGGTATTGAATCGAAGACTCAGGCCGGCTCTACCGGCTCTAACAGCGAAGCCAATGGTAGGAGAAACACGTATATCACCACTCTTAATGGCGGCGGCCAATCTTTGCCTGCGTGGGTTACGTTCAAGAAATTGACTAAGCCAGGAATAAGATGTTTTATAGTCCTGCGTGGCATTATACCAGTTTAGGGCTCGCATCAGTTCCAGAGTATACTGGCTCTTAGTCCAGTTGGCCTGTTCTTCAACAGCAGGGTAAGTGGGTTCGTCGCCTGTGTGCTTGGCATCGGCACCACGATTGTGTATCGTTTTTGCAGGATCTGCAAAGCGCCAGGCAATCTTGCCATGTTCGATTGATTTTGTAGTTCGTTTCATTTTAATATTCCGCTTCTACTTCGTTTTGATTATTTACACGGACGAAGATTTTAGTAAGAGATGTGCCAGTTTTGCTGTCAGCATCAGGATACATTATATTATATACAAATTCTCCGCCATTAGTAACGCCTAGAAATTCACTAGACAGTACCATGTCATCTGGATAGCTCTTACGCAAAAGAGATTCCAGAGTAAGCGAATTCAAAAAACTACAGCGGCGCAGGGTATCTACTGTGATCATTATTCTTCCTCGGTTTGAAGATAATCATTGTGGCGAGCAAATTTTGCAACCTCTGACTCGCTCATCCAACCCAGTGCATCACGAGCAAGGGTTTCCCAATCAATAATGCCCTGCTCTGCCAGATCTAGCACTTCGGAAGTTACAGGACGACTTTCACGGTGACTAAATGTAAACATTATTTCTGCTCCATAGCATATTCAAACAGGATCCACTTGGCACGATTCAATGCCTGACGGATGTCTTCAGAAACGTTAAAATCAATTTCTGGACTTCCAGATATTCCAACTTGCCCGTTACCATGCAACAGCATTTCCTGACAGTCACTCATCAGACTTGCCGCATACATAGCAGGACCTGAAAAACGGAAAGTAAGACTTTGTTCTACTGCTTCACGCATTTGGGCTTCGGTACAACCATACATGCGAATTTCTCGTTTCTGTTGCTCACTAAGTGCTTCGTAGATTGAAGTAGCCATCGAATGCTCCGTGTCGTTTACCATAATGCTAGTATAGCACTTTTGGTATTTTCTGTCAATTATTGAGTATTTTTGGGAATTCGGTAGGTAATGCCCTGAGCAGTGAACACTTTGGTTATACCCTCAGACTCGTAATCCTGCTCAAGTAGACGCAGATTTTTACGGTCCTTGACAATGGGATTATCAAGTTTTACTACAATGAACTTTTTGCGAAAGGTCACATATACGCACTTTGCCGCATATACTTCTGCCAATGCCAGACGCATACGTTCTGCCCGAAGTTTTTCTGTATCACTGTAGTGAGATGACGCCGCAATGCTTTTCATTCTAGCATCCAGATAAGCAGCTACTTTGAAATAGCCAGCGTCTTTAGTTTCTAGTTCTAGAGTTTTCATCGGTCACTCCAATGTTTCAATATTCGTATATTACACTATATCCCATTTATTGTCAATTATTGGGCATTTTTGATTCTTGTATCATTGAATAATAGGTAAATACTAGATTATGCCAAGACTTAGTTTATGGAAAAACGAAAAAACCAATGACTTCCATTTTATGGACAAGGTCATTAGGGAACAATTTTTAGTGGGCGGTACTGCTGTACTTGTCCACAAGTACAGTAAACCTGCTGATCAGGGCCCAAGTGATGATGCCACCAAGCCACATTATGCCGCTGATGATATACTAAACGAAACCAAAATACAAGACCTATTGTTTCTGGAGAATAGAGATCGCATATACGACCCTGATATTTACGAACTTCGTGGCGTTTACAATGTGGGTGATCAAGACTTCGATCTTACACAATTTGGTTTGTTTTTAAGTGCTGATACTATCTTTATCAGTTTCCATATCAACGACATGGTAGAACGCATGGGCAGAAAATTAATGGCTGGTGATGTCATCGAGCTACCCCATGTGCGTGACGATCTATTGTTGGATCAGAGTAAGCCTGCTGTTAATAAATTTTATGTCATACAAGATGCCAGTAGGGCGGCAGAAGGCTTTAGTCAAACATGGTATCCACACATTTGGCGTATCAAAGCTAGTCCAATGACTGACGCACAAGAATACAGAGATATATTGCAGAAGAAATCAGACAATGGTGTAGATACACTCAAAGATGCTCTAAGCACTTACCAAAGAGAATTAGAAATCAGTAACGCTATCATTGAACAGGGTGAGAGCCTCGCGCCCACTGTACTTGATGAAAATGCAAACATTATACAAGATATAACCAAAAATTATCAGAAGTCGGATTATGAAACATACAATCACGGTGAGCCGATAGCCAGCGGTCTCAGCTTCCCATTGAATCCGCGACAAGGTGATTTCTTCTCACGTATCGATTATACACCAAATGCGCTATTCGTTTATCGTGGAACTCGTTGGCAACGAGTTAGCGTTCAAGACGGACCAATTGACGTCAGAGATCGTGTGCTTAATGCGGCACCGTTTATTAATAACAGCAATACCACTGTTATTGGCAATCAAGAAATGCCAGAAAAACAAGCTCTCAGTCAAGTTATTAGACCAAAGGCAGACAAGTAATGCAATATTTTTACGATAATCAAATAAGAAGATACTTAACTCAATTCATGCGTCTACTTGGGGAGTTTAGTGTTAAGACAGGTAAAGATCGCAACGGTGTAGAATCATATATCCAGGTTCCTGTACGTTACGGTGACATCAATCGTATGGCCGCACACATCATGAAGAATCAGAGTGAAAACGCAATTAATACTGTACCTTTTATCAGTGTGTACGTCACAGACCTACAATTGAATGCCGAAAGAAGACACAACCCCACACATATAAACAAAGTTCAAGTGTTTGAGAAGAGGGTTGATCAGGTCACCGGAGAATATATAGAAGGCGAAGTGGGCAACACTTATACAGTGGAGCGTTACATGCCTGTTCCTTACGATCTTACAGTACAAGTTGACATCTGGACCAGTAATACTGAACAAAAATTACAATTAATGGAACAACTGTTAGTATTGTTCAATCCTAGTATCAACCTTAAGACTAACGACAATCCTTTTGACTGGACAAACTTAACTTATACAGAACTAGTGAATGTGGTATGGAGTGTAAGACAAGTACCGCAGGGAACAGATGATATCATTGATGTTGCTGCATTAAATTTTACATTGCCCATATTTTTAAATCCACCTGCCAAAGTCAAGCGTCAAGTTCTTATTCATACTATATTGAATGAAATCAAGAGAATGAAAGGCGATGAAATAGAGGAGTGGGTGCCCGGAGATCCTGTACCAAATAAACAATGGGTAATTGTTACTTTTGAAGACCTAAAGTTACAGGTGAAAATAGAGGGAGACAGGGCAACACTACTGAACAAAGCCGGTGGTAGCGTTGACGATTCAGGAGACCAGATGAGCTGGGAAGAAAAATTAAAGCCCTATGGTGAGTTAAGACCGGGCATAAGTCATCTACGTTTACGCAGAGGTGACGATCCTTCAGATAGCACTAACGATATTATAGCTGTTATTCAATCACTTGATCCTATACAAAAAGACATAGCTACAATTGATGTAGATGAAAATAGTTTACCTGGAACAACGTTACCTGCTATTACTGCCGTAATAGATCCAACAAAGAGTGCCCCAGGCAAAAATTTACCAACCGCATTGTTAGGACAAAGATATCTAGTGCTCGCCGATGTGCCTGACATTGCAAATTGGGGTATAACTAGTGCTAAAGAAGGTGATATAATTGAATACAATGGCTCTGCATGGATAGTGAGTTTTGATCATACTGCAACTAACAATGCCACTGTATTAAATACTAGCAACGGACTTATATACGAATGGCGTTACGGTCAGTGGATTAGTGCCTACGAGGGTACATATAAAAACGGCTGGTGGAGATTGTATCTGTGAAACAGTTTAAGGGTGTTGGTGCTATTATTGTCAGCGAAGACACTGGTCGTGTGATGACGGTGTTACGTTCGTCACGTGAGACGCACCCTAACACATGGACATTTGCAGGGGGCAGAGTAAACACAGAAGAAACAATGTCCGATGCATTATATAGAGAGCTAGAAGAAGAATTAAAACTGACAAAAATTAAAAAGGTCACGCCTTTACATAGATATCAGAGCAGAAGTAAGGACTTCGTATACGAGACCTATATTGTTTTGGTCAATAAAGAATTTATACCTGAATTAAATTGGGAAAATAGCGGTTATGCTTGGACTGAAATAGACAGCCTACCAACACCCTTGCATCCAAAAACAAGACAAATGATTTCATCAAGCAGACTTATTGATAAATTTAAGAATTTTTATCAATGGATAGATAAAAAAAATGGCGGCAGAAATAATACAGTTACCGAGGAAAAATCATAAATCAGTAAGATCAGTAGATTTATATTTTTGCTGGGATAAGCGTCTTAATAATCCCCTGTTAAATAATCTGTTCAAAGAAGAAATATGTTACGTGGAGAGATGGTATTTACAAACTACACATCTACTTAATGTCGAAGAAATAAATCATCCGCTGATAAGACTGCTATTGGATAATAACGACAAAACATTAGATTTATTGCTGGATGCCACTGAAAAAGATCTATGCATACAGCATACATTTAATGCATATAGCACGCTGTTTAGTACTGAATATAATATTGGAAAACTGATTAAATGGAAAAATAAATGGTTGAGTTTGATTAATCATCGCCAACTACTTTAAATCCATAAGTACCCAGATGTCTAAGACTTTTACTGACATCTAGATCTAGATATACAGGAATGTTATTTTCCTTTAATTTTCTACAAAATTCAATATCTTCACCGGTATATTGACCCGAAAAATATCCCAGTTGAAACCAAGGATCATCTACTGTATAAAAAACATTGATATTAATTAGACAAAATCCCAATGCAACCGCATCTACTTTAAGCAGACCTTGATCGTCATTTGAAATTCTAACCCAGCTTTGCCAATCATCTAGTAGATGCCATGCTGTATTAATAAATGGTTCTACTCTTTTACAGTAGCAGGCGGCAACGACATCCAGGTCATGTTCTAATAATTGCAGAATACCAATGGGATTAAATTCAATATCACTATCTATAAACATAACATGAGTTGCGTTCCATTCTTGTGCTGCCAGTACCAATTCATGTCTTTGATTTGCTATCAGAGTACCTGGACTTATAAAAAGTCTTGAACTAACATTATGTCGATTCAGTAGTGAATTCAGTTCCCAAAGACAATAGCAGGTCGCTGTATGTAATTGTTCCCTGGCAGGCATACATATGGCAATCCTATAGTCCACTGTTTGGGCAATACTGTCTATCAGACCCATTAAATCTTTTTAAGATTTATTTTTCTAGGACCAGATTCAGCTGTTGATGCAGGAACATCATCTCTGGGCTGTTGAATCACACCAATTTCTTCTTCTGCGCGAACTGTGGTTTCTTTAATGGTGTTGGCCAGCCTAACACATATCTGTGTTACCTTAATGTACATGTCTTCTGGAAGCTTTACCATTTTACTCATGGTTTCTGCACTAGTTGTACCCAGTGTGATTAATTCTATTGCTGCTTGCTTGCCCAAAGTATTGATCCAATATTCCCGTTCCACACTTTGCCAACTGTCTACTGCATTTCTTAACGTGTTGGGATCCTGACTTTCTAGATATTCATAATGTACTTCCAGTTCACCTAGCATGACATTACGCTCAAAAGTTTTAGTTTCTGACTCTAGGTCACTTTCTAATTTTCGAATTCTGTTGATGATGCCAATTACATATCTAGCATAACCTACACCAGTTGTGCTGTTAAAATTTTCTTGCTCAAATTTACTTACTGTATTAAATGTACAATTATCAAATAGATCTTTAAATTTATATCTTTGATTGTTGTTTTCAACTTCTTCTGCGACAGATTTTTTTCTGGCCATAAAAATACCTCAACTTAGTTGAGGTATTTATAGTGTTTGTTCTAAGTTTAATTAATATGTGTAAGGTGCGTTGCGTCCACCAAAACCAGAACTTAAACTAATTTGAGTTCCGGAAGATTGGCCTCGATAACTTGCAAGAGTACCGCTCAATGCAATATTTTGGCCGGCGCCGGCAGCAGCGTTTGTGAATGATCGTTTTACGCGACCCATAACAATTTCAGAACCTGTTGCTGGTAAAACTGGCATTATAATCTCCTGTGTTTATTTATCCCACTGGGCGAAGTTTCCCTCGCCTAGTATAGGAAATTATAATGTTGGTCTAGCATTACCCAACTGTGCTTCTAGCGTCTTCACTTTAGCACTTAGTTCCTTAACTGCTTCGATTAACAGAGCTGTCAACTTGTCATATTTAACAGTCTTATAGCCTGCAAATGCGCTATCAACAACTAGCTCAGGTGCAACTACTTCAACTTCCTGAGCGATAACACCCATCTGATGCTTGTTGTCTACACCCAATGCTAGGGCTGCCTCATTTGGATCGAATGTAACACCATTCAGTGCTTCGACCTTTTCTAAAGCGTCTGCGATTGGAACGATGTTTGTCTTCAAACGCAAGTCAGAATAGTAAGCTGTGATATCACCTGTAGCTGTAATAGCGCCAGTTGCTGCAATAGCACCGGATGTAATTGTACCAACTGTGATGTTTGGGCTACCTGATAGACCAGATGCTGTAGTTGCAGTTGATGCGTTACCGCTTAGTGTAGCAGTGATTGTACCGGCACTAAAGTTGCCACTTGCATCACGAGCAACTACCTTGCTTGCTGTGTTTGCACTTGTTGCGTCAACTGCCAATGTACCAGTAGAAGTAATTGTACCACCTGTTAGGTAGCTACCTGCGGCTACGCTTGTTACACCAGAGCTTGTTACATAACCTGCGCCGTTAGTCAACTGGTTTGTGTTAGTTGGAATTGTGATAACACCAGTTGTACTGTTGTAAGCACCGGATCCAGCAGTAAAGCTATGAGCAGCACGGGCGCGGGCATCTGTATACCATAGATTTACAGGGCTTGCATCTTCTGCGATGTCGTCTGTAACTAATGTGCGTGTACCACCCAGGCTTACTGCACTGCCGTTGATAGTAATACTGCTATTTGACAAACTTGCGTTTGGAATAGCACTTGTACTAATAGCACCAGTTGTACTGCTGTAGCTGATACATGTACCATCATTTAAACTTCCTAATGTTATGAAGTTTGCGCCGTTTGTCAAGTGATTTGTGTTAGTAGGAATTGTGAACACACCAGTTGTACTGTTGTATGCTCCAGAACCTGCTGTGAAACTTACTGCGCCACGAGCACGAGAGTTTGTGAAGTATAGGTTTGTGCTACCTTCAGTGATTTCATCTGTGTTGTCTTTACCAGCTACTGCCGAGTCAACATAAGCCTTTGTAGCAATTGTACCTGTGTCAACTGCAACTGTTGTACCAGAAATGCTAATACCTGTACCAGCAGTGTGAACTGTTACGTCTGCACTACCGTTAAAACTTACACCGTTAATATTGCGGGCAGTTTGTAATGTAGTAGCGGTACTTGCGTTACCAGTTAACGCACCAGTAAAGCCAGTAGATGTAACACTTGTTAAACCAGCTAGTGTTGTGCTTGAAGCACCTAAGCTGATTGCTGTTGTACCAACTGTAACGCTACTGTTAGCCAAGTTAGCATTAGAAATTGCTGCGCTACCACTTAGGTTACTGTTTGTTAACCCGCTAATAGTGTTGCTACCTGCAGCAATAGTTTTGTTTGTCAGTGTTTGTGTGCCAGCTAAAGATGCTAATGTTCCACTCGTTGGTAATGTTACTGAAGTTGAACCACTTGTTATAAATTCCAATGCGTTGTTTGCGCTTAGTTTTAGGCTGTTGCCGTTTGCGCCAATGTTTGTAATAACTACACCGTTACTACTTAAACCGTTTTTGCCCACGAAGGGCGTTTTATTTGCTGCCATTTTAGTTTCCCTTTCCACTAATAAGCTAGGGACTCGAGTCCCTAGCTTAGGCTATATTAAACTTTGTAAGCGATTGCTTTAACTTTAAACTTAGTATTTGCGGCTGCTGGTGTTACCAATAGACGTAAATTACCTGAACTAATGTCAGCATCAAATGTTGCCAATGCTGTTGCGGATGTTGACACTAAGTTTTGTTCACCCAGGTAAACCGCGTTACTTGAGTTGTAAGTTAAAGTTTGTTGCCAAACTTCTTTGTCTGTTGATGTTTCGACAGAAATTACATAGTGAACTGATGTGTAGCTTGCTGTTGCAATGCTATCTAACACTTGATCAGCTGTAGTACTTGAAGCACTTAGATATACAACGTATTCATCAGCAACTGATGTGCTACCAGTCTTAAGAGTTGTTGTACCACCAACTACAGGGCTTGTTAAAGTCTTATTAGTTAGTGTTTGTGTGCCTGTTAATGTAGCAACAGTTGAGTCAATAGCAACTGCTGTACCTGTAACAGTAATGCCTGCACCTGCTGTAACTACAGTAATGTTAGCACTGCCGTCAAAGCTTACGCCTTGGATGTTACGAGCATTTTGTAGTGTAGTAGCTGTACTTGCGTTACCAGTTAACGCACCAGTAAAGCCAGTAGATGTAACACTTGTTAAACCAGCTAGTGTTGTACTTGTTGCACCAAGTGCAATACCAGTTGTACCAATCGTAACTGTTGTATTTGTTAAGCTTGAGTTAGGAATACTTGCTAAACTAAATGCACCAGTTGAGCTGTTATAGCTTATACCTGTACCTGCTGTTGCACTTACTGCACCGCGAGCGCGAGCTGTTGTGTGATATAAGTTAGTAGAACCTTCACCTACTGCATCTGTATCTAAAGTACGTGTGCCGCCTAGTGCAACTGCTGAACCGTTAATTGTGATACTGTTATTTGACAGACTGCTGTTTGGTATGCCACCTAAACTGAATGTACCAGTTGAGCTGTTATAACTAACACCTGTTGCACTACTTGCACTAACCGCTGCTCTTGCACGTGCGTCTGTATAATATAAGTTTGAGCCTTCTGCTAGATCTGTTGTTAGAGCAGGAATTGCCTGATATGTGGCACCATCGTTAGTAAATGTCCACTTGTCTGTGCCTTCGTTCCAGCGAACTTGAACATTGGCTTCATCGCCGCGCTCAACTTCAATACCAGCATTCTGGCTTGGTGCGCCAGTTACATCACTGTTCAGCGTTATGATGTTGTCTGCAACACTAACTGTATTGGATTCAACTGTTGTAGTTGTACCTTGAACTGTAAAGTTGCCTGCAACCACAACACCAGAACTTGTGACTGTAAGAGCTGTGCTGCCGTCTACGGCAACTGTAACTGTACCTGTGCCGCTGTCAACAACTTGAACGCTACTGTTGCCTTGACTGATACTACTTGTGCTGATTGCTGCAACAGAACTATCAACATAGCCTTTTGTAGCAGCATCTGTACTGGCACTTGGAGTTCCAAGACCAATGATCTTGTTGCTGTTCATTTCGATGTTATCACCGAAGTTAACTTTTACACCTGCACTGTCAGTAATATTCTTACCACTGGTAATCTGAAGTGTGCTGCCTACTTGAATAACGCTGCCTGCGTCAGTTGACAACTGAATATTACCTGCGTTAGTTGTTTTGATCTGCAAACTCTGACCGGGGTCAGCACTGAATGTAATTGTACCAGAATTATCTTCCAGAACTTTTTGTCCGTTAATGTATCGTGACTGGGAAAC
>OGWJ01000005.1_pt1 | contig 39382 bp, 104 predicted proteins | sample 1575991 | NCBI WGS metagenome assembly OGWJ01 (sample SAMN07581533, study PRJEB24739) | freshwater metagenome | place: Singapore | collected 2015-01 | reverse complement strand
TGAACTATTTGATCGTCGCTTACAGACTACAGCAAAATTTATCAATGACTATGTAGTAGAACATAACGTATTACCAACATATGAAATCGTTAATGCTGCTACCAAAAGTGATTTTGTTAAACCCGATGACCTACGTGAAGAACACTATGACTGGTTATTACAAGACTTTGAAACATTTATAAAACATAAAGGTCTTGAACGTGCTATATTAGCCAGTGCTGACCTACTTGAAAAAGGTGAGTATGGTCCAGTAGAAGATCTAATCAAAAAGGCTGTACAGATTGGTTTACAAAAAGATATGGGAACTAATTACTATGAAGATCCACGTAGTAGACTAATGCGTATTAAAGATAAAAACGGCCAGATTAGTACAGGGTGGAAGGCTCTAGACCAAAAATTATTTGGTGGATTTAATAGAGGTGAACTTAATATCTTTGCTGGTGGTAGTGGAGCAGGTAAAAGTTTATTCTTAGCTAACCTAGGATTGAATTGGAGTCTTGCTGGATTAAATGTAGTATACTTGACTTTAGAACTTGCTGAAGAATTAGTCAGTATGCGTCTTGATAGCATGGTAACTGATATACCAACTAGAGAAATTTTTAAACAAATTGATGACATTGAAATGAAAGTACGTGTCATTGGTAAAAAGAGCGGACAGTTTCAAATCAAATATATGCCCAGTGGTAAAACAACTAATGACATACGTAGCTTTATGAAAGAATATGAAGTAAAGACTGGCAAACGTATTGATATACTATTGGTTGATTATTTGGATTTGCTGATGCCAATCAGTCGTAAAATTAGTGCTGAAAATTTGTTTATTAAAGATAAGTTTGTATCAGAAGAACTAAGAAATTTAGCTGTTGAAAAGAATGTTATTCTAGTAACTGCGGCACAATTGAATAGAAGTGCTGTTGAAGAAATTAGCTTTGACCATAGTCATATCAGCGGTGGACTAAGTAAAGTTCAAACTGCTGACAATGTATTTGGTATCTTTACAAGTCGTAGCTGGAGAGAGAAAGGACGTTATCAAATACAATTACTTAAGACACGTAGCTCAAGTGGTGTTGGACAAAGTATTGATTTAGAATTTGATATTGATACACTGAGAATTAGAGATCTTGAAGATGGTGAAGTTCCTGAATATAAAAGTGGACAGGCTGTACTAGATAATATTAGACAGCGTAGTATGGCACAGAGAGATGACCCTACACAAGGTATCAGCGTGAAAAGTTCTCAGGTACAAGTCACTAGTACTAAATTACGTGACTTGTTGAACAATTTAAATACTGAAGATATCTAATAGCACTTAATGATGCCGATTCTGTCCGTAAATACAATATGGACGAAATCGGCCTTATTACTCAATTATTAGAAATAGGTAGCCCAATCGCTGCGGCTATTGTAGCTTTTTATTTCGTCTATCTAACTATTAAGTTTATCCTTGCGGGCGTAACCAGCAGTGTTACAGGTATGGGTAATACAATAAAACGTCTAGATCATAGAGTTTATACTATGACCAGTCAACTCATACAGATTGATGTTAAGGTCAGTACAGCTCTTGGTCTTAAACCAGATTATGATCGTTTAAGTAGATCAGAAATAAAAGATAAGAGAAAAGACTAGTGAACCCAAACGATATAATAACTTTTATTAACAAATATGGCTTTCCCATAGTGTTTAGCGGATGTTTGGGAGCATTGATTTGGTACATTTGGAATTGGGTTACTAAAGAAATCAAACCGGTTATAGGTCAGGCTAATGAAACACTGCTTGAACTGATTGATCGTGTACGTATGCTGGATAATGACCTAATTAGGCTTAATCAAAAAGTAGAAACTGTTATGGAACTTAGAGGTGAACGTATTGAAAAAGAAACTGAACAGTTTGATGATCTAATCAATAATCAACCACCAAATAAAACTGAAAACGGGAAAGGCAAGCAATAATAACCCAACTATTTGGCGCTGCGTCATTTCAGCATCAAAACTTTCAATCTCACCAGGATTTAGGCTTTGTCTAACCTCTTTAGGTAATGTAGCAAAGCCAGTAATGAATAATATTAAACCATAAACTAAAAATACAAAGTATATACTATATATAACTATCATCTCATTCTATTATCATCAATGAATTTAATTTCATCAACTAGAGCATCAGCGTCTGTTTTGAAATTATTAAATTCACTTTTACTTATAGTTTTGTTTAGGTCTTCTAATAATTTTTGTGCTTCTTTATCATGTTCAGCACGAGCAGCATAAAGCCAACGAAATGCGTTTTTCTTATCATTAATTTGTAGGTAATACCGACCCAAACTCATCATAGCAGGTACCTTACGTTTCATTGCACTTTCTTTAAGGTCACCTATTACACTTTCTATTTCACTTTCGCTGCTATGCGGATCATTAAATACCATCATGGCTAATCTATAACTGGCTTGCTCATTGACCTTGGCTGCACTACGAAGAAACTGCATGGCAAGACTACGACTGTCCTTTTCCACAAGGTCTGCTATTTTAAGAGCCAGATCACTGGTAACTTTGGTACAGAACTCTCTGAATACAGCATAAACATATGGCTTAAATTCAATTGGTACTAAATCTTTTTGTAGCATATTGATTAATTCATCTAATGCATTGGTATCCTGTTTACTAACACGCCACATCATAATACGTGTAGCTGGTCCATACTTTGCATCGTGTTTGAAGGTCATGGCATCATTTAAACTACGATTACGTGCGGCTTGGTCATTTACTACAGCCGCAACCAATTCACTATGACTCTTTGCTATAGTTGCGGGTGCGGCTTTTTTTGGACTTTTACTTAAATGTGGATTGGGCTCACTACCTTCTATAACCACACTCCAAATTTCCATTGGCTCTACATTTTTAAATTCTTGTTCGCCACGGCTAACAAATTTATGATCTTTAATTTTTGGACTGACTAGTCTATATACAGCGTCAGTCATTGTGACTCCACAATAGTCCGCAAGACTTTCTGTACGGGCCGCCAAGTTAACGGCATCACCCATTAGGTTAGTTCCATATATCCATACTTCGCCCATGTGCATGCCTACACGCCAACGCATGCCATTATTTAATTTACGAATACGTGCCTGCATCTCTATACCAAAACGAACAGCATCAACTGCGCTGGCAAACTCAATGAGTACGCTGTCTCCTCCTGTATTGAATAGACGTCCTTTACTGGCATCTATTAAGGGATCAATAACAGCACGGCAAGCATCTAACTTGGCCAGTGTTCCTGCTTCATCCCGCTGCATTAGTGTGCTATAACCAATAACATCACTACATACTATGGTGGCTAATTTAGTTTCCATTGATTTCTTCCCTACGTCAGTTATACTCTGGATAACACTGTCTAGGAACTATTTTCTTATCTATGGTGATGACCCATATGTATTCACACATACGCTTCAATACATCAATTTGATTTTGTTGATTCTTATCTAATCTCTTAAAATTAGTTTGACTACTTTGGTTATATGTGTCATACCAACTTATAACTTTTTGTTGATCTTGTACCTGCTTTTCTAATGCCTCTATGCGTTTTTCTAATTGACTATCCTGCACAGCAACTACTGGAGCAGGTGGTGGAATATTCCTATATGAGTGAATGAGATAGGCTATATTACAGACAAATACTAGCCCTAGCCAAAAACGCCAAGTACGCTCAAACCATTTTAGAATACCATATAAATTAAATATCATATAGTATTTATTGTCTACTTTTTAGTCTTTCTATCTCACTGTGCAGCTCACGATGGCGATTGTGTAGTTTACGTATTTCCTGTGTTAATTGCTGTATTTGACGCTGTAGAACACGTACTAGGTCATAGTCCTGTGGATTCTTGGCCACATTGTCACTGCCTGTGCTTAAAGGGCTATTATTACTATTAGGAGTTGATTCCGTATTATATTGTTCAACAATCATATTTTTATTCATAGAATTCTCCTTTATCAGCTATTATAGCATACTTATCAATAAATACAAGTGAATAGAGTAAAATATTGAAAGGTCTAGAACTAGCCTTCTCTGATCTGTTTACTGAAACCATTGAAAGGCAAGGTTGGCGGATCCCAAGGAGTCTACAGGATTCAATGGTTTCTATTCTTGTTAGCAAAGTATATAAAAATCCACGGCAACCAGAACCCAGCTATGCACAACAATATCTAACTGCTCGTAGCCCAAATACACTGAAATGGTTAGGTGATACTTGTTGGTTTACTAGAGCCATATTCCCACAACTTGGTGAACGCAGAGGTATCAGTGCCAGCTACTACACAGACCTAGGACAAGGCTGTTATAGCCGTTTACTAAATTACACAGGACCAGACACTAATATTGAGTTGATGATCCGTCACTTTGACTTTCTTGCTGAGGTGGCGTGGACTGTTATACATAGCCAGGGCCGCTTTCGTGAAATGTGGGACGATAATTAAAGCTATACTAAATAGCTGCATGTTAAAAAATCAAGCACTAGAATTTTTTAAAAACTTACAAACTGAAATCGTACAAGGCCTAGAAGCTATTGATGGCAAGCCTTTTACTAGCGATAGTTGGCAGAGACTAGAAGGTGGTGGTGGCACTAGTATACTGATCGAAAACGGCAATGTATTTGAACGTGGAGGCGTTAACTTTAGTCATGTTATGGGCAAGAAACTACCTGCCAGTGCCACTGCCCATAGAACTATAGAAGCAGATCAATGTTGGGAGGCCATGGGCGTGAGCCTAGTTATGCACCCCCGTAACCCATACATACCCACTGTACATCTTAACGTGCGTATGTTTTGTACAGAAGATGGCACAAGTTGGTACGGCGGCGGTATGGATCTTACTCCATATTACTACTACGAACAAGATGCTGTACACTGGCATAAGACTTGTAAACATGCTCTCGATCCCATAAACACAGAACTTTATCCCAAATATAAACAATGGTGCGATCACTACTTTCATCTAAAACATCGAAACGAAGCCCGTGGTATTGGCGGCATATTTTTTGATGATGTGAATAACGAACTAGGAAGCCAATTAGTGCAGGCAGTTGGTAATAGTTTTTTAAAGGGCTATGCTCCTATTGTAGGACAAAGATTGGACATGCACTATACTGAACGTGAACGTGATTGGCAATTGTACAGAAGAGGTAGATATGTTGAATTTAATTACTCCGTTGTGTTAATATGTCAGTAGTATAGCAGTGTTCCAATACCCTGTCAACCTGTGTGGGTATTACGTGTATTGTGTGTTTAGTGTGGGCCGTTGTAGTTTTACAACACTACGTTCTTGTGCGTATGCCTCAGCACGACCTCGTACAATAGCAAGTATCTTGTGTTCCCATTGCATGTCCAGTCCACCATTGCGTAAGTGTTCGTATAGAGCCCATGCTTGTTGTTCGTTACGAGCACGGCTCTTGTGCTTTCTCCATCGTTCCGCTACTGCTCGGGCTACTGTAGTGGAGCCCTTACGAGTAAGCCCTATGTAATTGTTGCCATCGCTAGCAACGACCTCATAGAGGATGAATGTGCTATCTTTACGTGCTGTGCGTCGTGTCTTCATGTTCGTATTATGCACTCATTCGTAAGGGTTGTCAAGAGACCGTAAAGGTTGTGTGGGTATTAGCGAGCGTTGAGTACTGGCAATCCCGCAGTACGATCAGCCTCAATCAAAAGATTCTTAATTGTATCTGCCTGTTCTTTAGTCAGTCCAGTGTAGAGATTGTCCACGCTGACTGCGTCTTTATTGTAGAGATCGTTACTATGTTCACGTTCGAAGCTGGGTTGGCTACGTTGACGATTAATCTCTTCCACTGTACGATCATCTTTACGAGCAGTGAAGAAACGTTCGTTGTTGGCATAGTTAACACGGGCGACGATGTAGGTCATTTCAATTTCCTTTCTGTAAGTGTTTAAGTGTCTATAGTATACAGCCGTTCTAAAGAGTTGTCAACCTTTTAGTCCAGCAATTTCAAACCATTCGTTGTAGCTCAAGTAGAAGTCAGTACGTGGGTCGTAGTACTTACCTTCCTTGTTGTCATAATACAACACTCTGCCGTTAAAATTAAACGGGCCTTCAAGACCTTTTCGGGGTCCAAATCCTTGCATAACATCTTCAAACTTGCCCAGTACCTTGTAGCCCATTTAGTGCTCCTTGTTGTCTACTGTAACCACAGTATAGCATCTTTTGGTAACCGAGTCAATCGTAGGGTCTTTGGTTGTTGTATCTATACAACGGTCGATGGCGTAGTCGGCCCCCGGTTGCAGGCTACAGGTCCTATAGAGAGTAGCCTGGCCATAGGGTCCGCCAAACTTAGATCTTTGCTGAATCGTAGATGTCTTGGATCAGACGCTCCTGTGCGTCCACATCCCACTCATCAAAGGGGCGGATCCCTTGATCAGCAATCCAATCCAGAACAATCTCCTTAGGACAGTTCAACTGGCGGGCAATCTGCCCTGCGTTCAGTCCTTCAATGTAGAGTTGCTCAATGTCGTAGGCTAGTTCTTCCATCTTGCTCATCTCTTGCTCCTTGTTGTCTACTGTAACCATAGTATACTACCAGTCCCGAGACCTGTCAACCTCTAGGGTTATTCAACTCCGAAATGTTCGCGGATAGTGTCCTGTGCTGCCCCTACCATACTATGGTTTCTGCTCAATGGCTTAAGGCATTCGACACATTCCCTCACAATCAACTCTGCGAACTTTTTCTGATTTTGTTCAATAGTTTGGAAGATTCGAGTTCGAACTTCCTGTGGTTGAGAGTTCCACGCCTCTGCGATTTTTTCATTGACTTCACTATCATTACAAAGCATTTCTGCAAATAGTGTTCCAGCATCCACTTTAGCCTGTTCGGCAAGTTCTCGAATTCGTTCGTTCATTCTTTCCACCATGTAATTTTAGGATTGGCTCGTTCATACATTTCCACTAACTGATTCAATGTCCATACATCATCGGTTTCAAAAGTTATTAACCAATCACCGAATCTTCTCCAATCCAAATCGGTCATTGGAGGGACTCCAATTTCTGTACCGTAAGGACCAAGATCGTTGCCTCGTACATCAATACGTCCACATGAGTAACTTTGTGTAGGCTCTTCTACATCCAGAGTATCTCCTGGTTTGTATTTGCCATGCCGAACAAGTAAACTATCTTTAGTTAAAGTAATAGTTCGCTTGGTCAGAAGCCCACGCTCTTGATACCACCGAAGATTGGCTATACCCATCCAATTAGTAGAATATCTTATACTCATTCTTCAACACCGAAATGTCGTTTAATTTTTTTAGCACTACGTTGATAAAACTTTATTTCTACATCATAGTCTAACTCAGGTGCCATAGGGTCAGGTTCGAGGCTAAGCAGGCACTCTTGTATGATCAGATCAGCAAACTTTTCTATAGCCCGATGATCATAGTCATCCATACTATCCCAACAACCTTGGGCGGTCAGTCCTGCACGATACATTAGATCCTCAAGGCGACTATTCATCATTCAACTCCGAAATGTTGTTGGATTCCTCGGGCAATCTGCTCTTGGCTAGGAGGCACAGCCCACCTTGTTTCTTTAGCCACATCAGCACATTCCCGCACAATCAACTGGGCGAACTTTTCGAGTCCTTTTTCAGAGTTGATCATGGTGCCGATGATTTCAGATGGCACAGCCGCTCGCCATTCACCGCCATCTTTTACTAAAAGATTTCTGTCATTGTAGTCCCATACACCGTCGATGGCAGGAATACCCGCTTGTTCAGCAAGCTCTTTAATTCGTTCGTTCATTCTGCAACTCCGAAATGTTCTTTGATTTCTCGCGCGATACCTTGTCTAAAATCACTATACTTTATCACATCACAATCTATAGCAATTTTAGCACATTCCCGAACAATCAACTCGGCGAACTTTTGATTATATTGTTTAAACTTCAAGCCATTTTCATTACAATAATCCAATGCCATTTTAGACACAATTTCTATTTTCTGTTCAAAACTAAATTGGCTCATTCTTCAACTCCAAAATGCTGGTTAATTCTGGTAACATAAGTGGAAGCAGGTTCTCGATGATCTACAGCATGAGCCACAACATCAGCACATTCTTTCACAATCAACTTGGCGAACTTTTCAAACTTGTCTTCAATACCAAGTCGTTCCATTTCCGGCTGATGAAAACCAGCCTCATTGAAAAGATGAAGTAATCGTTTGTTCATGGCCTATACTCCAGCTTAATGCATTGGAACCCGTTCTTCTTACACCACCATACTTTATAGATGGCTTTTAGAAGACTTTCCCCACGGTAAATTTCCAGCCAATAGTAATGATCGGAATCTTTGGCATGATCCCAGGCCTTCACCTCATACGTATTTCCCATTATTTTCCGTCCAGTTTATTAATGATTCTGCCTATTTGGTACGATATCATAGCCAGCCAAAAGATGATTACCCATAATTGAAATTCAGTCATTATTCACTCCGAAATGTTCTCTAATCTCTTCGTAAATGTCCAACGCATCATGATCAGCGGCCACATTAGCACATTCCTTGATAATCAATTCGGCAAATTTTGGTATATCAAAACTCTGATTTCGATCATAGATGTCAGGATTACTTCTGAACCCGCATTGCTCGGCTAGTTCTTTAATTCGTGAGTTCATATGTTCATCCTTTTACGAAGTCGTAGAAGTTAACGGTACTGTCCACACTATTAGCCCAACGATCAAATTGATTGAGAGGGCAGCTGATGTCTACAAAGAAGTCAGGCCATGCCCAGTAACGAAACCTATATAGACGATTACCTTTCTTAGCCATGGCACCTATCTTAAAGAAGTCACGGTCAACACTAAACCCACGCAGCTTTAACATGGTTTTGAATTGGCTAGGACTCATGCCCCATAGCCTATCACGATCAGGTTTTTTAGTGCGGTATTTAAATCTCATGATCTTTGATCCTTGTTGTTCAGTGTAAGTGTATAATAGCATCTTTCAGTGCTATTGTCAACCTGTTGTTTTTATGCTACAACCACCAACTCTTTTGCCGGGTGGGTGATTGCTTCTCTTACTCCTTACCGTTTTCCCAAGTGAAGTCGAGGTCGATCTTGCCGCCGATCTCGTTGCCTTCGCCATCGTATTGAGTGTAGGACCAGAAGTTGATCTGGTCGTTTTCAATGGTCATCTCCACTTTGTATCGACGGAGAAGATCAAAGAGTTCTGCCTTGAATTCTTCTTGACGGGTCATTGCGTGCTCCTTGTTGTCTACTGTAACCATAGTATACTACCAGTCCCGAGACCTGTCAACCTCTAGGGTATTTCGTTGTGATTACGCAACAGCGTCAAGAGCCAGCATCTTCTTGGTCTTGGCCTGACCGGAGGGATTCGAACCCCCGACCAACGGATTAGAAATCCGTTGCTCTATCCTGCTGAGCTACGGTCAGTTGGTGCCCAGAGCCGGAGTCGAACCGGCACGCCGTTTCCAGCGGGAGATTTTAAGTCTCCTATGTCTACCTATTTCATCACCCGGGCGTTATCTTTGTATTATACTTCCTTCTTATTGATTTATTTCATCCTATCCGTCCTGTAGCAATGTCTTTGGCCATCTCTCGTATAGCACGACCAGCAGCCTCTCGAGCATTGGTGTAGGCATAGTCATCGCTCAAACTGTTAAAGCCATGCCACAGCCTCCATATGTCAGCATCCCTGTCATAGTTTTCAACACGGATGTCGTAGGTGTTGTTGAAGGGATCGCCTAAGCTCACAACTCTTACAAGTCCATAGTCATGTACTATTCTCATTTAAGCCTCCATGCTAGCAAGTTCGTCCTCTTGCATACTAGTTGGTGCCCCCCCGCGGAGTCGAACCGCGCACCAACGGGTTATGAGCCCGCTGCTCTAACCATGCATGAGCTAGGGGGGCCTTGTGCCGCACTCGAAGACACACTCACTGTCTCCGTCATCAGTCTCTCTGTTCACTGTACAGTATACCATACCTTCCCTAAGAGTCTGTTGGGCCATTGCTCGAGCCTCCTTCAAGCTCTTGGTAGCATAGTACAGTGATTCATGGCCACGATCGTCTGTGGCCATCACTTCATACAGTTCCCAGCTCATTAGAAGGGAGCATCCTCCATGTCAGTGGGCAAGTCCACCCGAGCCTTTGGAGCCTTGACTGCCTTAGCCTTAGCCTTAGTGGCAGTGGGAGTTGACTCAGGCTTGACCTTAACGGTCTTAGGTGCCTTAGTGCGAGGTGCTCGAGGAGTATTGAGCTCAATGAACTCAGCAAAGGTTGCCTGTGCGATAACATCGCTGAACTCGGGCATGTCCTTAAGAACCTGTACAGCCTTCATCTTAGTACTAGGAGCATCAAGTTCTACAAGACGTACATCTTCATGTCCACCCTTGATGAGAACTTTGACACGCATAGTGTCATTGGCGAAGCGAACTTTGTACTCGCCTTCACGCTTTGAGATACCTGCTACAGTGAATAATTTATCAGTTGCCATAATATTTGCCTTTCGTATTTAACAGAGTTGATATGCATTACTGCATGTTCGTATAATACTACCGTTTGCTAGCCTTGTCAAGCCTTGCCTTGTTGAATTTTGCCAATTGTTTAGCCGTCAACCGTTGTCCATTTACAACGGCCGCACTCGTTGGCAAGGCCCATGTAGGACATGCTGGCGTCCTACGCAGAGCTGCCTCTACAGTAAAATCAATGACCTTACTCATCCTTATTCTCCTCCCGCAGGTCCCCAATGCCTTCCTCAATGTCGCGGATCCTGTTGTACTCGTAGTCAAACTGTTCAATTTCTTCTACAGTCATGTCTGCGGGAAAACGCATATCAGCTCCTTGTTGTTTACTCTATGAACACAGTATAGCATCAAACTATACCCTTGTCAACCTTACGGTTATCCTGTACGGCAGTGACCTTTTCATGCTCTACGATAACTCGCTCGCGGTCCACACCGTAGATCTTGATTGGTCGATCCAGAACCACGGTGTGACGCACTCGTCCTCCGTAGGCCACACGACTCAGCTCGACCGAGCCGTTGATGTGAAAGGTGTCCAAGTAGACTGCGCTGACCCTGAGTCCTTCTAGGTTCCATTGCATGGTTCTGCTCCTATTCGTCGTTGAGTTCGTATTGCTCGTCGTACCAGCTGTCGCAGTCGGGCTCGTAGGCTTCGTCGTGATCACGTTCCAGCTCGTCGTGAAAGCCTTGAACCTGCTCTGCTTCAGCTTCTTGCTGGCAGAGTTGGTCCCAGGCTTCGTTGACCCAGCTGGTAGGCACTTGGTACTTACGAGCAATCCCCGCAAAGCTCAGGGCGCCCAAGCGGATTTCGTCTTGCAGGTCAATCATCAGGTCACTCATGCTCATTTCACGCTCCTCTTCAACAATTTCATCAATGCGGGCATTCACAGTGGCTTGGCTGTCAGAATCCTCAAGATCCAAATACCGGTTGTACTCGTATTCAAACTCTGCAATGTCGTCTGCGGTGAAGTAGTCTGGATAGTTCATCCAATGCTCCTTTGCGTTACTGTTCTTGCAGTATAGCATCAAACAAAGCCCCAGTCAACCGTAGGGCTATTGATACAGCAGCAGATCTGCCACATCATTGGAGTAGAGATAGCTCAAAGTCTTCCACACTGAGTCCTCTACGCCATTGTACTCGCGAAAGCCCGTGTAGAGGTTTTTGAACCAAAGTTCATCACCGCGTGCCTCACAATAGCGTTCTGCTCGATCTAGGAACTGAAACTTGTTCATCACTGGCTCCAGTAGGTTTCTGAGCGGGGCGAGCAGAAATAGGGCGTGTCGTAACGCTCCCGGAACTCTGCTTCCGTGATCAGGTTCTTACGGGTAACATAGGTCTCCCGTATCACGTAGCGATGACCTAGCCAAGTGTGCTTGACTGAGTGCTCGAGCATTGACAGATTGTCAGTCGCGTAGTCCTGCTTGTGCACCAGCCGCTCGCCCGATTTGGTCCTCTTGTCCTGCTTGTAGACTTCTACAGTATACATGATAGCTTCTTTCTGTTCACTGTAACCATAGTATAGCACCAAACAGAGACCCTGTCAACCTGTTGTTTTTATGCTACAACCACCAACTCTTTTGCCGGGTGGGTGATCCTACCGTCAGACTCGAGTTGTAGGCGTTCGTCCCTGGTGAGGTAGCTGTCCTCAACCACGTACCAGTCAATGATGTATTCGTTATAGAACTCGTCATCGACCTCACACTGGTCTCGGATGCCATCGACCACTGCCTGGGCCTCGTTGAATTGGGTAAAGTTTGGTACCACATAGGTGCCACCTCCCTTGGCTTTCCAGTGGGGCTTCTCGGCGGAGCCATAGTTCTCATAGACTTGGGTGAGGATAACTAATTTTGCCATTTGTCGCGCTCCCTTTTGTGTTACTATGTGTCTAGTATAGCACCAAACAGAGACCCTGTCAACCGAACGGTCTTTGCTAAGGGGCGCACAGGGCTGTCGTTTAAGACCGAGCGGCGACTTGACGAACAAGTCTCCTCCCGCAGGTCCCCCAATTCCTTAGTCTAAACGCGATCCAGCGTAGGCAGTGAAGCCGTACTTCTTAAAGACCTTAGCGGCCGCCTCAGCACCAGCCTCCAGGGTGTTCACGTTCTGCACGGGCATACCGCTGGGATTCCAGAGTTGGAAGGCCTTGGTGTAGTCCTGTCGGATCCCTGCCTGCTTCATCTCACTAACCCTCCTTTGTTGTTGATGCCTTTCAATCGTGATAACAGAATGGCTTTTGCTCCGGCTGCGCCAGCCTCTCGCGTAGGGCTATCGCTGCTCGTAACTGAATGTCTGGATTGTCTGATTCCAACGCTTCCAGCGCCTGCTGCATCAGTTCTCTGTCAGTCATCTGTCTCCCCTTGCTCGTATGGCGGCGGCGTTGAAAGCGAGTTCTGGAATTCTGTCGTTCATAGCCGAGCCTTTCCAGTCAGCACCCAAACAATTGGGAACATCAACAGCCGGACGAGCCTACCCAACACTGACGAACCGCCTTGAACGTCGAACTCAATGGTGTATTCACTTTGCTTATGCTTCATCTGTCTCCCCTTGCTCGTATGGCGGCGGAAAGCGCATAACCTTTGTCATCCCACGCACCACAATAATCTTCAACAACCTTCGCACACGCCTCACGCTCGTGATCGCGCCCACGCTTGTAGTCTTCACGCTCCTTAGGAAATAATTACAACCAAACGACCGTCACTGTCCATCTCGTCCTCGTCCAGCTCTATGACCTTGTCCTGCTGGTGGTAGGCACTGTAAACAACATGCCCTTCGCTAACACGTTCAGGGCTAGCAGCAACCGTAGTGCTCCAGTAGTCACCGTAACCATAACTGAACACTACCTCAGCGTTGGGATCAAATCTCTCCAACTCATCAATAAGATCTTGTACACGCATTTGTCGCTCCTGTGTGTTTCAGTATGTTGTAACTATAGCATCAAATAAAAACCCTGTCAACCGTAGGGTCAATCGCCACTGTCAATCTCGTAGCGATCCCCACACTCGGAGCAGGTGTATTCTGTCAAGCACCTTCCAACAGTCTTGCTGGAGTAGGAATGCTTGCAAGGTTCTCCTGCCTTGTTCAACCTCACTTCTCCCGTTGGGCGCCCATACATGTATTGTCCACCACAGTTGGTGCAACGCAGGGTATCTGTGGCTTTATCATAGCCTGCGTAGACGTGCTTGTATCTTTCTTGCTCTGGGGATACAGGCACACGCCCACTGCCGTTACATACAGGACAAGTTCCTTTGTTCATCGTTCGCTCCTTCTAAGTGTTCGTATAATAGCACCGATCAAAGACCCTGTCAAGCGTCGGTGTATTCTTGGATGCTGTGGATGTCAATGAGATCGCTCAAGGTCCAGTAGGCAATCTGCGATTTTATCCCCAGCGTGAGCTGATGCTCTTGAGTTCTCGGATCTCTGCGTTGATAGCAGCGATGCGAGCCTCAATTTGGGCGTTGGATTCCGGATCCAGTTCACCTCTAACTTCGCAAAGGTAAACCAGTTCTTCGTAGAGGTTGTCTATAGTGTCAGTCATGTTAGCCCCTTAGGTTAGCCATCAGCCTGTTGTGGAGCATGTTCATTTCGTCTTGATCCACATACCAATCCGTTCGTGGGTCGTAGTATTGACCCTCTTTGTTGTCGTAGTAGAGCACACGACCTGAGAAGTTGAATGGGCCCTCAAGTCCCTTGCGTGGGCCATACTTGACACGCATCTCGTCCATTTGGAACTTGTCTGCTAGAACCTTGTAGCCCATTTAGTGCTCCTTGTTGTTCAGTGTAAGCGATTATAGCAAGTTACGGTAGCCCTGTCAACCTTAGGGTCTCGTGTTGTAGTTATGCAACACAATCAAGTGCCTGCATCTTCTTGGCCAAGTAATGGTTGACGATGTCACGGCTACCCCAGCAGTCACTGGGTAGTTCGTTATAGATGTAAAGACAAATATCTCTAATGGCTGCACCATTGGCTTTGTCAGCCTTACCAATGGCACCAAACAGATCATTGGTCAACACTGAGTATAGAAAACCTCCAGGCCTAATGCCTTCTTTGACGTAGAGATCTAGTGCTCGTAGAGTTGTCTGTGGAATCATAGTCCTATCCTTTACAGTGTAACCATTGAGATTCTGCGGATATCTTCCAGAATCAAAGCGCTGAGTTCGGCATCATTGAAACGGTCGAGGTCGTCAAAGCACTCTGACAATTCACTGTCTGTTAGCCCTTTGGCCCATATCTGCAGGTCTCTATAGTATTCAGGGTTCATCGTGTTCTCCTTTGTTTAACTTAGCCTATAGTATAGCACCAAACTTACCGCTTGTCAACCAAACGCTGAATAACCCTTTCGACGTCCTGGGTATGCTCAACTTCGTCAAAAGCAGCAGCAACCATCATCTCATAGACTACACGAGCATCGTGCCCAAACACTCGCAGGATGCTGTTGACTTCTTGTTGGCTCTGTGCGACCCACAGCAGGTCTGCGATCTTGTGCTGTGCGGCGTTTTGTAGTTGCAGTTCCATGTCTTACTCCTTAGCAGTCTGGGTCGTAGTCCGACCACTCTTGCGAAACTTGTTCATCACTGGCTCCGTTTGTTCACTGTAACCATAGTATACTATCGTTCTAAAGACCTGTCAACCTGTAGGGGTATTGGGCGAGTGCGGTGGTGTTGCACAGAAACAACAGTCAAAAAAGTCCCCCGGGAGCGAATCGGGGGACTAAAAACCTGGGAGCGAATCAGGTTTTTAGGGGACTGTTTAAACTCGACGCATACAGGTCAAGGCTGCTACTCTCCGCCAGTTGGGCATAGAGGCCTTCAAACTTGCAACCTTTATGACCATACGCAGGCTCAACTCACGCATCTTATGCTTGTTCTCATCAATGAAGTCAATGACCTCATCTTTCTCATAGTCAGCGAACTCAAAACCATTAGTCTCAAAAAGGTTGTGATCTTGCGTGACTTGTCGTATACGTAAAAGCTTTTCTCTATCAGTGTCAATAGTGAGATCCAAGTAGTGGCAACGACTCTCCAATGCTTCTAAATGGTCACGTAATTTCTTTGAACGTACATTCTCAAACTTGATGTTGGTGATGAAGATGGCACCACCTTTGAACTCAAACTTGTTGGGCACACCCTCACTCTGTAGGCTACGGCTATCCGTGTTCCAATGTATAGTACGTTTGGCGCTAGAGTCTAGTGCTGCCTTAAGGATGTTCAAGCTCAAGTCATCCAACAATACACTGTCGCAGTCATCGAACACAAGGATGTTCTTTTTAGCACTAAACTCGTACAATTTCTTGTACAAGCCAATGGCACTCATAGCACCTTTGACTACCTCATACTTCTTAAGCCGTTCATCTTGTGCTACATTAGCGAACACATCGTGTCTGCTCAATACCCGCTCTACACCATAGCTCTTGCCTACTCCTGGAGGACCACTCACAATCATAGCCCTAACATCACCCTTCTTCACAGCACGGGTCATGTCGTCTAAGATGCTAAAGCGTTCACGTAGACGATCAATGATCTCGTCATCAGTCTCGTTTAGTACTTTACGGGTGGGCTCTAGTTCAAAACTGGCGGTAGTGGGCTTGGTCATAAGTTCTTGTGCCTTAATCATCTTTGGCATAGTTCGCTCCTATGTATTAATTAAGCATTAATTATATAGTCATTCCTGCCTGTTGTCAACAAGTTCGACAAAGAGCTTTGTTCCATAAAGGCTATCTGCTTTCTCCTGTGCGTCAGTGTAGCCTGTACTTTGGAGAACGCGGAGTTCACACGTCTGCGAGTCAAAAGCATAGTACCTACCAGTCTCATCTCTGTAGATCTCCATTATGCCGCCACCTTACAGAACTTGGCAAATTCTGCCCAAGTACCTTCAAACAAGGTGGCATTGACTCCAGGATTGAATATGCTGCCTGGACCCAGCACCTTAACCTTATCCTCATAGACATGATACTCATAGTCCTGACCGCACTGGGTTTCGGAGACCGAGTGAATGTAAAAGCCTCCCACAGTCTCTTTGAAATGTGCTACAAGACTGGCAGCAAGGCAACCCATACCGTTGGCAATGTCATTACTCTCCTTACCGTAGCCATTGACCAGCTTCTTACCTGCGAGGAACTCTGCCAGTTCTGAGCCGTGTCCGCCTTCAATGTATCCGTCATACTGACGATAGAGGTTGAGGAAGGGTTGGCTGTCTGCGTCATAGACAAAAGTAAGTGCTCTAGTTCCCATTTAGTGCTCCTTGTTGTTTACTATACCCATATTATACTGCCTCTTCAAAGACCTGTCAACCTATGTGGTCTTTACCTCTACAATCTCCGTGTCTTTGATGGCAGGGTGAGTGAACTCATAGTCCATGTCCTCTAGTACTTCTGCAACATCTGCATCCCTGTCAACCCAAAGGCTCACTACAATGTCTACTCTACGCTGGACTTCGCTCATCACTTGCCCTCCGGTAAGTATTCTCTTAAGTATTCTTTGGGACATTGGGCCAACAAGATCGCCAAGTCTTCAGTCTGCCCAAGTTCAAAGTCCCACTTGATCTGCTCTATAACACTTTCAATCAACTCGACCAGTTCCATGTCCAAGTGTTCCATCTCTCTCTCCTAATAGTCTACTCTAGTCGCACCCGTCTCCGGGTCAACATCTACAAAGACCTTAGTGGTCTGCTCAATGCCCATTTCCTTGTCAAAGTATTTTACCTTATAGCAGAACTGGCCTGCATTAGTGATCCCTAAGAACTTGGCACTGGTGAACCTGTCACCCTTATAGCCAGTAATCCTAATGCCCTCCGTCAAGTCTGCGGCGGTGAAGGTGCTCAAAATCTCAATGTCCTCTGCCAATACCATTACGCCATCTCCGTATAAAGGTTAGCACGTTGCCACTTCCAAAGGTCCGTTATACTATTAAACACGGGGCCAATGAACTCTGAGGGTTCACCATCTGCTCCTACAAGAGCAGTGACCCATCCACCTACTACACTCCAACACGCATATTTCATTTTCGCTCCTTAGCGGTAAAGGCTAGTACGTTCTTGTTCGTAGCAATCAGCATCCATCAAGTCCTGCATAATGCCTGCCAGTGCCTCCTGTACCCATTGTACAGGTACTTCAAAGAAGTCACTAACATCCTCCACACTGGACCCACGCTCCAGCATCTCCTGCATCTCCGTATACAAATCACTCATTCTACTCATCTATCGCTCCTTTTGTTTACTATGTGTCTATTATAGTGCCACTCCAAAGACCTGTCAAGTCATCGGGTCTTTAGTTGTATTATTACAACACCCCGCACTCGTTATTGGCTCCAAAAAGTTTCACTATCTACACGGCAACTCCAGGGAGTATCCACAGGCTGCTGGATCCACTGCTCCGTCATCAAGTTCCACACCCACTCATATCCTTCTTTAGGCTGCTCTTCGGGCTTGTCTGTTCTCATTGAGTACTCCTTAGCAGTCTGGGTCGTAGTCTGCCCACTCTTGTGCTTCACTGGGCTGGCCATCATCTTCTTCCTCATCCTCGCGGTCAAGCCAGGTAATTATGTCATTCTTGCGAGCAAAGTCCGCTACTTCACTCTCGCTCAAGTAGCCCAACAAGTCCCTAATTAAGTAGTCCTTGTCGATCATGCCGTCCTCTACAAGGCTTAAGAGTTCGCAAGTGTATCTACGGCTACGGTATGAATCTTGTTTAGTCCACATAATGTCGCTCCTTTTGTTTACTATAAGTCTATTATAGTGTCGTTCCAAAGACCTGTCAACCTGTAGGGTCTTTGCTTGGGGGCGCCTCACATGGTCGTTTAAGAGCAGGCGCATCCCGTAGGCACTCGCCGCTCCCCCATTGCTTAATCAGCAGTCCGGGTCAAAGTCCGACCACTCCTGGGCTTCGTCGGGCTGACGGTCGTCCTCGTCACGGGCCACCTCGTCCTCAAGTTCTTCGCTAAGGGTAAGGAAGCTCTCGCAGGTGTTGAACAGCCCTTGGAAAGCACGCCGCTCATCACGCGACATTTCCTTAAGGAACATAGGGCCTTCTTCGACCATTGTGTTGACAACCTGCCGCAGCGCCAACAAGGTGTTCTCGCACTGGCAGTAGCTCATGTTCGGGTAGTTAGACATTTCCATCGCTCCTTTTGTTTACTATACCCATATTATACAACCACTTCAAAGACCTGTCAACCTGTAGGGTCTTTCGTGGCTGTTATGCCACAGCCTCTAGTTCAGCATTAATAGCCTGCAAGCGGCGCATCAAAGGCCATACAGCCTTCTTAGCCTCTTCTAGAGCCATGAAGATTTGGTCCTCGGCTGTCCCGTCACTAAGGACTTCTCGGGCATCACTGTATAGGCATCCGCCCAGGTACGATGAACCGAGCTCGTGCCCGTCAACGCAGACTCTGACGCGAAGCATGAACCAATCCAACTTGCCGGAGTTGATGTCTTCGCAGAGCTCTTTGATATCGTAACATGTGTCGTCAAAACAGTCTTGTACATGGAGTTCCTCCCAGGTTTTGTCCACAATGACTTCAAAGCCTTCGCGCTCGTAGCGAGCCAGTTCCGCGTAATACCGTGTCATATCACATGCTCCAATAAAGTTCAGTTGAGGGATCGCAGGCCCGGGGCGTACGATAGTCGATTTCAATGGGCTGACCTGTCATAAGATTAGTCACGATCTTGGCCCTGTATATGGTGCTCCGTGAAGGAATCGAACCCTCTTCTGACGCTTACAAGGCGCCTGCATCGCCAGCAATGCTTACAGAGCGTAATTGGTATTCCGTACGGGGATCGAACCCGCCTACGTAGATTGAAAGTCTACTGACCTCACCAGAAGTCGAACGGAATATTGTTTGGTAGTTCCTGTAGGATTCGAACCTACATGAGTCGCTAATCGGGCAACCACTTCCCGTTCCTGCTTTTGTGCTGCACGAACCATGTCATCAATGAGCACCTTCTGCTGTCGTTTGGGCAGCAAGGGCACAAGACTGACGATCACACTCTGCAGATAGCCTGCTTCATATGCATGGCCGCCATAGTTCTTGGTAGCAGCTTCTGAGAATTCACGAAGTACAATGTTCAGAGTGTCCTGATTGTCTGTGGTCCACATACCCATTTGTCGCTCCTTGTGTTTAACTATGTGTCTAGTATACTAGCAGTCCAATACCCTGTCAACTTGTCGGGTCTTTAACTGTGTTGCTAACATACAACACAGTGTCGTACACGTACAACACGGCTCTCGGCGTGTACGTTTGTGTGTCGTTGTTTACTAGCATGTCATTATTATAGTGCCACTCCAGAGACCTGTCAAGTTGAAGGGTCTTTTGTTGTATGTTAGCAACAGTCTAGGCCTTTGTTATATTACCTATTATTGGTTTTGGCTACGAACGTACACGGGATTCTGTTGTATCCAAACAACACCCACCGCCGCACTCGCCTGTGGCTCTTTCACAACACCTGTTGTAATCATACAACAGTTGTGGAAATACAACACCTGTTGTTTCTCCACAACACTTACCCTGGACGGGATTATGGTTTTGGTTGACTGTGTTTCTAGGCACACCGTTATACTATCTATAACAGGGGATAGAATTTAAAACGGTTTTTGAATCCCAGTATGACTAACGGTGCTATGCCGCCGCGAGTATTTCCAGGGCTGGGATGCCTCCTGGACAGGCTATTCACCTATCGCATGGTATTTATATGGTAGAAATGGTGTAGAAAAGTGTGAAAAAGTGCAGAAAAGTGCAACCAAATCTAGGTTTTGACGTCTAAGACAGGGTGGTTCTAGGGTGGTAATAGGGTGGAAAAAGGTTGGAGAAAGGTGGAGGACCACTATGCAAAAATACCAAAGAATATTCTATCTTACTCAACATATTCTTTGGTTATCCTATCCTACTCACCGTGTTCAGCCTGTATTATACTGGAGCAGCGCCGTGTAGTACCTGCCTTCCATATTGTGCCTTAAACAGGGCAGTGGCCTGATCTACGTTTTCAGCCATACAAAATACTCTAATGTGTTGACTAGTTTCTTTGATCAGTATCCAAGTAAAGTATTGTTTCATAGTGTCCTCGTGTGTGTTAGTGTGAGTGTATAATAGCAGTGTTTAAGTCACCTGTCAACTATTTAAATTCGTCGTCGTTCTTTGTGCCACTTAATTTCATGGTAGTCACAACAAGCCAAATCACGCCAACGAATATGCCCAGACCAAAAATCAAATCAGTAGTAGTCAAAGTAGTTCTCTCCAGTGTTTATAGGGTTGGCCATCTTGTTCGCTTTCGATTCGATCTATTGTATTGCTGGTCCAAGTAGCCAGTATACCTAATAGGGCAATTGCGCCCATGATTATAACAGCGCCAATCCAAAGTTCCATACCTGTTCTCCTGTTGTGTCGGCTCATTGTGTATACCCACAGCTAGACCTTTAGTGTGTATAGGGCTGTGTGTGTAGTAGGCTCAATACCCACAGCTAGACCTTTAGTAAGTAAGCAGTGTATAAGCAGCCAGTATGCTAACAGCCATATATCCCAATAGTCCTGTAGTATAAAGCACTGTTATCAGTAGTGCGTAGCAAGTCAATTGGTATGTATAGAAGTATTTAGGCATATAGATATTTATGGAGTATTCTGCCAATAATGTTTATTTATTTGAGCGTGCTAGAAACTCTTGTTCAACCAATTGCATGGCTCTAGGGGTCATAATAAACTCCTTACTATCTGTAATACGATCACGATCCTGAATGAGATATTTCATCAAGTCATCTTCGTGTAGTCTAAAAATTCCATAGCCAACTCTACCATCTTCACGTGGTTTGTCCAATATGTGGAACACGCTCATATGATTACCCTTGTGCCAAAATAGCCAACTGCGGGCTGCATTTTTCTTATCCATGCCCTGCATAGTAGTGGGGTCAGGTAGTCGTCTAATATGACTACCACGGGCCCACCAAATATTGCCACAGTAGTTCCAATAAGGTTCAAGATTCATAAAGGCACTTTCAGTATCTATGTTATGATCCTTAAGTCTATTAAAGCGTTGCCACCAATCGTCTATGTTATAGTATTCAAGAGCGTATCTCCAGCTGTTAATAGCTCTTAGGTTGCGAGGGAGACTAATGCCGTGTATACGACTTTCTCCACTCATATAGTTAATACCCTTAGTGTGTAGGAATAGTACAGCATCGTCCCATTGTGTTTCTGTCCAAAGATATCTCAGTGTACGTGTTTCTCTAAGGCCTTCACTGTCATCTGGAATACTTTCTAGTATGCGCCAATTTTTACCATATCTAGTGACCATTTCTTCAACATCTTTATGATATGGTCCATGTATAACGCAATTTAATTGTGCATATTTAGGCAGATCACTAACATATAGTCTGCGTAGTTGTTGATCCACAAAGCTAAGAGCCAATATCTTATGGCTGCTGGTATAGATGTGATAGTATATTCTAATCATATTAGTAGGCTGCGAAATCGTCCTCATAAGGGTTTACACCTGAGCTATATCCTGGTTCACGTTGATCTGGGGTGATATGCCAAGGCCATGATCTAGCATTGATATGATATCCAGGTTTAGTAAATAGCCATTGTTCGTATCTAATACGTTCTTGTCTTGTTTCTTCAATGCCCATATTTGGATAGGGCCTAAATTGAAAGTCAAATGGATGTTCCAGTCTGCGCACATGATCACCTGTGGTCCACCAAAAGTTGCCCATATAGTGAGGAAATGGATCCTCAAGATAATAACAGCCTATGCTGTCACAGCTGTCTAATTCTTTGACACGCTGTGTCCATACATCAAGCAGTGTAGTCTCCATAACAAGACGCCAACTGGTTAGAGCTTTTACGTTGCGGGCACCAAATTGATATTGATCGTTGCCCCATATCCTGTAGCCACTGAGAAAGCTAATACCCTTTGTGTGCATGTAAAAAATGCGATCACCTGGTTTGGCATCCTTATATAGATATTTCAGTGTGCGTCCTTCAAACTCACCGTGTGGGTCATCCTCTTCCCATTCTAATACCTGCATCCAACTGCGATGTTTATTGATTAGGTCCAGTGCAGGAAACACGTTATAACCACTGATAGTACAGTAGCATTCCACATTGCCTGCTAGGTTCTTCCATTGTAATCGTTTGATTTGATCGTCTATGAGCCACTGATTCATTATTACATCAGCGCTGGTATATATGTGGTAATATAATTTTGTTGCCATATTGTATGTATCCTATTATACTGGGGGTGGTGCTTGGTTATGGCGAAAATGTATTTTAAGCCAACGTCTATCATTTATCACGTGAGGAGTGAGATCATCTTCATAGAGCCAAAAACTATTGCATAAATGATACTCGTCATCCTTAGGTTTATCCAATTGACTGAACAAGCAATGATAATAGCTATGATCTCGATTGCTAAAGATCCATTGTTCATGTCGCATACGACTTATAGTACGTGGATCAGTATCTATACTATCTTCTTGTTGTCTGGCAGCATAATCATGTCCAGGCCAAACAATAGGTTCAGCCTGCTGTTTAATATGATGTCCACTGGCCCACCAAAAGTTTCCAGCATACATATAAAAAGGCCAAAATAATAACATTATGCCCACAGTATGATAGGCAGTGCCCAAACCACTGACCTGCCACTGCCAATCGTCTATACAAAAATATTCTAATGCGTGGCGCCAACCATTTATGGCACGTACATTGCGTGGGCTAACATAGATACCATTTATTCTATTCTCTGATGTGACATAACTGATACCTTTGGTATGAAAGTATAATACCTTATCTTCTGGTTGTGTCATACGCCAAAGATGTTTTAGTGTGCGTCCTTCAAATTCTTGTTCCCGATCATCATAGCTCTTTTCCAGTATGCGGATTTTACCATGTAGGTTAATCAATTCTTCTATGTCATCAGCATGGGGGCCCACTATTACGCAATTGATCTCATCGGCTCTTTGGAAGAGGCCACTGCGTTGCATACGACGTATTTGGTTATCCACCATAAGCAGACCCATCTTACGGTGCTTACTGGTATAGATATGATAAAATACTCTAATCATAATGTACTGATATCATCCTCATATGGAGTAAATACTATTGAATATCCTGGTTGATTTTTTACAGCATTATATGGATATGGTTTAAGGTCATGGTGCATACCATTATTCAATAATATCCATTGTTCATATCTCATACGCTCTGGTTTGGTTTCTTCATATTCCATACCAGGATAGGGTAATACAGCAAAGGTCAAGGGATCGGGTAAGTTTCTAACGTATCTACCCTGTGCCCACCAAAAGTTTCCCATATAATGACGCCATGGTTCGTTCTTGAGGAAGCAGCCCTGTGTTTGATAAATGCTCATATCCTTGAGCCTATCCTGCCAACGGTCTATGATGTGATATTCCATATCCTCACGCCAACCATTTATGGCCTTGACGTGTCTGGCAGTAAATGATCCTGCCACAGTGCGATTACCCACAAGATAACTTATACCCTTTGTGTGCATGTAAATCACTGTGTCATCTTCTGTGACATCATCATAAAGATGTTTTAGTGTACGTCCTTCGTACATGGGATCGTTTATAATCTCAACATGTTCTAGTATACGTATACGACGACTACGATCAACAAGATGCCACAGTGCGTCTGTGCTGGGTCCTGTTATTACGGCATGTACACTAGCCGCGTCTATAAGTTCGCTATATTGTAGTCTTTTGATCTGTTCATCTACGAAGAATAAGTCTCCGTATTGGTCACCTGTGCTATGTATATGGTAGAATAGTTTTAACATAAAATGAAAGGGGCCTAAGCCCCCTGTGCTTTATTCTAGTTATCTAGATTAAAGAGTGATACCCATTGATTTTGCCTTGTAGCCAAGAGCAACGATTTCACGGCTAGGCTTACCAATAACATATTCAGTAGTGTCAGTACCTTTACGAGTCTGACTGTATACAGCGTATCCACCTTGACGAATACGACTGACTTCAGCACGAAGATTCTTTACATTGAATCGTTGTTCAGCTTCGGTTTGAGTAATAGCATTTCCTTCGTAGAGGAATTTAAATACGCTATAGGTTTTAGTTTCTGGGTTAAAAAGTTTCATATCTTCTCCTAGTTAGTTTATCTAGTATACTACAGCTAGACCTATACTACAAGTATAATGGTAAAATACCTTATTGTATAATGCCCAAATCTTTTGCATCCTTGGCACTGATTTCACCCTTAAATACACGGCTAGGATATCGTTTTTCAATGCGTTGCAATAGTAGAGTCATTGTAGGAGCCTGAGCAAGGAAATCTCCAGTAGTTGTAAAAGCATAAAGTTCTTCTCCATGACGCTCTATAGTCATAGGTTCCTGCTGACCCTTAGGTGTTTCTGGTTTGGAGATATTATCCAGTTGCCGTTTCAATTTATCTAATTCATCTGGATTTTTTACCAACATATCTATTAGATCGTGTGCGCCCTTAAAGTAACCAAAGACACTACCTATTACGAATCCTACGAATAGTATAAGGGCTTCAATCATTTTGAGTATCCTACAGTTTCACGTTCAATATCATCATGGTCAAATTGAGCCCAGTAAAGCTCATAGGCCACTGTGTCTTTAAGTGCTTCAAATTGATGATATTCACCAGGTGCTACCTTTGTGTACATACCATCTCGTAATATAGTTTCATCTACTAGGTCATAATTGTTCTTCCATACTCTAACAAGTAAACTACCTCGTTCAACGAAAAATCCATTCCATTTATGCCTATGTTTGTGTTTACTACATACACCACCTTCTTTAATATTAATGCGATGAAATTCTAATACGCCATTGGCTTCTACAAGTTCTGTATTGCCCCATACTTTACCTGCTATCATTTTACTCTCACTCCATATCGTGTGGCAAGTTCTTCTCTAACAGCCTTAATTGCTTTATCCCATCCTTCATCTTCTCCTGCCCATTTTAGTTTGCCTAATTCCTCATATAAGTCTTTAAGTATATGATGTGCCATAGCACTGGGTAGAGCATCACCAGGATAAGTCAAATCAATTTGTCTACAAGCACGTTCTGCTATAACTCTTAAGTGTCCATTCATCAAAGATCCTTACTCACTATCCAACTACGATATTTAAACTCTCCGCCATATAATTCTATACTACGATCAATCATAGTTTGTGGATAACCTTCCCGTAATAGCCAAGCCATAAAGTCTGTGCCATCCAGATCTGGGTCATACTCTTTGGGAAAGTCATACTTCCAACCATCCAAGGGATCAATCATTATTTTCATACTCTATCCTTTTTTCTATACCTACGACGTTCCATTCTCTGCCAAGCACTAAGCCATTTTAGCCTAATTGGTTTAGGTGCGTGGTACTGCCTATAGTGTAGTATACTTTCTACACGATTCAAATAGTTATCGAGTGTAAGGTCATTGTACTTAGCCTAATTATATTGGCCAAGTGATCTATATCTGTGTTTTTTATAATACTCTTGTGGCCTAAACTTTTTCATGATATAACCTGTTTACGTTTACTGCGATCACTGTGTAATAGACTGCCCTTACTGCGTATGAGTTCAGCACTGGTCTGTGGATCAGCCTCAAACATTTTCCTAATCATTTCCTCTGTGGTATCTCCATCAGTACATATAGTATATACCTCATAACAGCGTTGAGTATTGGAACGAGCCCTCATTACACTATATCTAATGGCCTTCATACCTTCATGATAGTTCTTATCCCCGCCATCCTTCAAGGCATTCCAAATATAGTTTTTGTCCATTTTGGTAAGATCAACTACATTTTCCAATCCATACATATCCCATACTACAAGGAATGTACGAGTTGATTCAGAGCGACTCATACTCTTGTTCCTCACCTTTAATCTGTTTAATCAATTGTTTATTCCTAAAGTCCTGTTCTTTACGCTGTCTTAAGGCATCGTGTTTATTACCTAATAGCAGACTATCGTATTTACGGGCAACGTGGAAACCCTGTAGCCAACGCTCCAACTGCTCAATAGTACCTACGAACAATTCAGCATCTCTGCTGTATATAGGGAGGCAGTCCGCCTTGGGCTTGAGTGCCACTACATCACCAAAATCACTTATATAGTGTCTTGCCTGGCAGATCATGAAACCCAGTTTGTCACATTCTTCTTCAAGATAATGTATCTTGCGTATGAGATTATAGCCGCTCACCTAACACTCTCCTTTCAATGATAGTGCCCAAGTCAGTGCCTTGACAATCGATGTGCCTTACAACATTGGCACACTCAATGACTACTAATTCTGTGACTTGGCGTAAGAATTCGAGTTCGTGAACAGTGAATACATGGTTAGTGCCATATACTTTTTGGAAGATTTCTAAACGATTCAAGTCTTGCTCCTTTGTGTATTATAAACATAGTATACTATAGATACAAGATGTTGTCAATGATTACCAATGATGTATTACATTGGCTATAATAAAACAACAGGTTATGACGTGTATAGCCACCCAAAATGTCTTTAGGAATAGGGCTATCCTTGCTTCTCGTAGGGTCAATACTGGCACACGGGGTCTATCCTGATCAGTTTCTCCCATCAGGTGACCAGTGGCTCTTGCCCATATTCTAATCAAGTTGTTCATGGCCAAACCCTATGACGTTCAGCTATCCATTCTCTACCATCGTATTCTTCTATATACCATTCCACATCATCTGGTATCTCTACAACAAGTAATTCAGCATGTGGCCCCCAACTATGTTCGCCCAAGATTTCCACAGTGGCAACCAGATCTGGATCATCACGTGGAATATCGCAGTCCAGCATTTCGCCTTCTGGAGTCTTAACAAAGAAATGATTATGTCTTTGGCCCTGTTCATAGCCTTTCTTATCGGCATAATCAATCATGGCCAATTCGCTCAAACCAAATCCACCAAAGCAACGATTAATAACAATTTTGGTCACGCCGTTTCCTTTAAGTATTTCCATCCAGTAAATTCTTCGTATTTGTTTTGTAGATCCTGTAATTCTCGACGCATTTCCTGTGCCGTATGTTTACGCCATTCTTCTGCTATGCGTTGAGTTTTTTCTGTATTGACCACATCTGCCACAAAGCCATCAATGCTTTCATAAGTCACGGTACGTCTAATCCACTCGTGATCCACCAGCATACTCTTTGAATAGTCGAAGCCCCAATGACCATTATCCACTTCTATCTGTGCGTTAAGTTCATCTTTACGAGTGAAACTTTTAGGGCCGCCCAAGCAACTGAGCACACGATATTTGTCCCCTTCCTTGTTCACTATGACAAAGTAGGGACAGAACATTTCGTGCCAATAGTCTCCAATCTGTGGAAATGCCAAGGACTTTTGGTTATATAAGTCTTGTTTTCTAATCTGTTCACTGGTCATAATTAGTCCTTATAATTTACCAATTCCTGTAGGCATTCCCACTGCCCCCAAGTGTATGAGACTACACGATTGTTTATGGTCACATCAAATCCTTCACCATTGTGCCATTCGAAGACCTCCATAAAGTCATCTTTGTCGGCAAATGGATCGTATGGTTTAAGTTCAGCAAAACGGGCCTTGCGTTTGTAAGTATCAATAGTCATCTATTTTTCCAGTCCAAAATGGTCCAAAGGAAATCAGATTCGCTCATTTTTAGTGTCCTTACAAAGTTCTGCAACCAACAAGAAACGTTCGTAGGCCTTACGAACTGTGGGGTTATTTAATAATTTATCTGCTTCTGCCTGCATGGCCCGAACTGCGGCTTTAGCGGCATCACGAGCCGCAGGACGAATCAGACCATATTCATCCTGATTGAAACTATGGGCAAGACTGCGCCAAAGACGTTGCTGTTCTTCAGTAATAGGAGTCGTTGAAGGGCGTAGTTCCTGTGCTTTTATAATGGCAGAGCAAACAGCATCTTCTGCTACTCGCCCTGCGGCAATCATGGCCGCATAGTCAGGGTTGATGTTGTAGCGTCTGCTACTGCCTCCAGGATATACGCTGACTAGGTGGTCACCCTTAGGGAAACTGTCCAAGAGTTCAGAATCATACTCGCTGACAGGCACGTAGCGCCTGCCCTGCTTTTTGTAGTATAAGGTTTTCATAGAGTCTTACCAAGTAGATTGTAGATAAGTTGATCTAGTTCTCGTTGATAGTCCTGACCCAGTCTACGTCGTTGCCAAATCGCAGTTAGCAGTTCAAGATTTTCTGAGCTATAATCTGGACCAATGCTTTCACCTCGATTTTCCAGTTCTTCACGTAGATCATTGGTGTCAAAGTCAGCAAGATCTACTTCAACTTCTGCGGTAACATAACGATAGGGCATGGTATCTCCTTAATTGATTACAGTTTCATGACGGGGACTACGGTATACAGCCTGTCCACAGCGACGGATGGCATCTGCTACTCCCCATCCTATGGCAGTAAAAAATCCAACTGCTATTCAAACACGATGATTTACATCATGAAAACAGTTGTCAAAGTCATTCCAGTGTCTGTGATCATAAACATGAAAATTTATAAAATAATTCAAAAAACCCACTTCAAATTCTATACCAGCATGATCTTCTTGTGTAGTCACACTCAGTTCCGTTCTTAAAAAATAATTACATCGGCCAAGTTGGATTTCCCAAAACTTATGTTTAGTTCCCTTCACTCGGCCAGACCAAGTTCGGATGTTACGCCATCCTTCGTACCAGGGGTTTCTTAAAGAGCAACAAATATATATCATATTTTTTTTTATTCTAAATTTTGGGTAATTGTATCGTTTATTCTTTACTTCTGAATGTTTTCTTAGTGCCATTATTGTATTCTACGTCGATACCTTGCTTTAGCAAGTCAGTCAGTATTTTATTGGTGTCTTCACAAGCTTGGCAAATTTTGAATCCCATACCAACGTCAATTAGATTCTTGGCATTTTTACCGCAATTGATACACTTCATCATTTCACCTCATCTTGTATACTATCATTTTTACGGGCAAATTGATATCTTTGGAACCAACGCTCCAAATCCTGTTGGGAGCCAATGAACACCTCACGATCATTACTATAAAGAGTAAGAACATCACCAAACTGTTCACCAACATAGTCTTCAGCACCAGACAGAGTAAATCCCGGTTTATCAGCTAGTTCTTCAAGGTATTTGATACTAGATAGATTCATCATTCAACTCCAAAATGTCTAAGCAAATCTTTTCTTGCTTCTTCGTCTACCAAGCCAAGATTATCATTGACCCATTCGGCACACTCCCTAACAATCAACTCGGCGAACTTTTCATTATACAATTTGAACCAATATTGTTGAACTTCTGCTGATTGATTTGTTTCAGCATAATCCAAAGCCTGTTCAGCCAATTTTCGGATTCGTTCGTTCATATTCTTTACTCCACTGTAATCAATATACCATCATCCACACTTCGTAGATTCTTCACCTTACCAAAAGGTAATTGCATACCAACTTCAATAAATGGTCCGCCAAAAGGATCAAAGAACCCTAAGTCGTCTTTATCAACACCTTCTTGCATCTCATGGCTACCGAATCGACACCATTTCATGGAATCACCTTCCATACGAAACAAATATTGATTTGCACCCATTTCATCAAACCAATACTCATCACCATAACGATTTGTGTACTTGTTCATTTTCTTTCCTTAAATAGTTTAGAGTATTCATCGGCATCCTCTTTGTCTCGGAATGGACGCATCTCCAAAAGATTATCATCCTCATCAAATACCATTACTTGCCAGACAGTACGTATCTCATCCATATCTAAGCAAACTTCTGCATATTTTTCAACCATAGTTCGTTCCCATTCACCATTCACTTTGGCAAAACCTTTAGGTGTAAAATAAGACATCACTCAACTCCGAAATATTGTTTAATCATTTCACTTGGATAATTTTCTCTGTTGTCTTTGTCATTCACCCAATCGTCGGCAATTTTAGCACATTCTTCTACAATCAACGCGGCGAACTTTAGTAATCGCTTGTCATATTCAGAAAGTTCACCTGTGAGTCGGTCGGCAAAACGCCATTCTACCTGTTCGGCCAATAGTCTAAATCGTTGGTTCATTGTTTACTCCGAAATGTTGTTTAATTCTATGTTGGGCAAAAACCAAAGACTCATTGAATCCCTTAAAATATTCATCGTACTTATCAAGTGAGTTTTGGTGTTGACTATTATTAACTAGGTGTATACATTCCCGAACAATCAACTCGGCGAACTTTTCCAAAGTTTCTCTGTTTGCTTGTCTCCAATCAACATCGCCGCTTATTTCCCAAAATACTATGCCAGCCTGTTCGGCAAGTTCATTAATTCGTTCGTTCATTCTTTAACTCCAAAACATTTGTTTAATAAAGTAGATATACAACGGTCCACCTTGCCTTACCTTCATTAGTCATCATTCATCTCCGCAAGATATTCAATTTTAAAATCATCGGGATCATCTACCAACATATGAGGCTTTACTTCACGCCAGCGACCATCCACCTTAATCTCAATTTTTACTTTACGCATTTCCTTTTCCAACCAGCGTTCAATCTCAAGGGCCTCTCCAGTACGACGCATCATTTCCATCTTGGCCCAAGTTTGAAATTTAGCACTCTCTCCCATTTTCTTAAAGGCTTCACGACGATTGTCTAATTGGCTACGAGAGGCTTCACTATATCCGTGAGCACCACTGGGACGATGGCTACAATGTACAGCACTGGACGTCTTGTTTCGTTTTTGTCCACCTGCTCCTGTGCCTTTGGTATATGACCATTCGCAATCACGAGCAGTGACACTGAATAAAGGTTCTTGTGTTTTCATAGTATGTGTATAATACTATGAAATTTCCTTCCTGTCAACATATCGTTTTATTATATGTTGTGAAAATGCTACTTCAAACAAAAAACATACTTTGGGGTTTTTGATATGAACAAAGGTATTGGACTCATACATCCTACCCTCCAATACTACCCAATCTCTATATTGACGACCCTGCTGGCCTAACCAAATACTGATAGCGGCAGCACTATCATCATCCACGTGATAGATATGAAAGGCTTCTAAATACTCTTTAAGATATCTTTGCGTGTTGTGGCCTTGCCCCATTTCAATGTCCAGTAGGTATAATCCTTACCCCGTAGTACAGCAGTGATTCTATAGGTATATCCATAATCGTGAGGATCAAACCCTCTATGATATACAGGTTGTTCAGCACTATGCTCCATTATCCAACGACCCACTTCACTTTGCTGCCATTCTAATATGGGTTCTGCTATGTATATTTCAGGATCGTCTACATCACCCATGGTTATTGTATGTACGTGAACTTTATGATATTCCACTGGTACATCGTTTTCTATCTTAACCCAATAATTAGACATGATGGTAATCTATAGGTTTGACATCAGTAAGTTTGGCCAGCGTATCAAAATTATCTTCAGCACGATTGATAGTATCATAGGCCTTTTGTAGACTGGGATTTTGTTCTACCATTCTTTGTCTATCTCGTTGTTTCTTTACAAAGTCCAGTAACTCTCTTGCTTCTGTATTCAATTCAATAGTAGGTGTAATTTGTGGTAGGGTTTGCCAATATAAGCCATCATTTACTTCCATAACATTGGTATTAGGGTTCCAGCGTAGTTGTCCTGCACCAACTGATCCAGGACTTATATAGGGAGTAGAGGCATAGGCATTTTGTATGTTAATATATGCGCCTGCCATTATGGTTTTAATCATTGTTGTCTCCAAGCATGTCGCCGTATTTTAATATAAACAGGCTGTGTTTAGCAACATCTTTGATATTATAGGCAGCACGTATATAACCAGTTGATCCTTCCATTAAGATCTCAACACCATATCGTTCTAGCATGTAGTCAAAGAACATGGGAGTCATTGGTTCTGATTTAATATCGTATTCTTTTTTATAATCATCAAATGCTTTGAGTATTGTAAAAAAGAAATTATAATGAGGTTTCACTATTGGAATCTTATACGCATTTCTGTAAGTTTAATAGGCTTGATGTAACCAAATAGTTCAAAATCAAAAATACTCTTACTACCTGGTCTATACTTGTATTCTATATCTTTAATATTCTTTATACACCAACGTCCATAATCACTCCCTACAAAGCTTTCTAAATATACTTTGGCAAAGTAGGTTGGATCTTCATTTCCAATAGGCACACGTGCCAACACAATCCAATCATAGCATTCACCATCTATGAGTTTATACATAGGGGTAATACCTTCAGTTAGTTTTATTTCAGGGCTTGTTGACATAGCGTGTTAGACTCATAACGGCATGAAACTCTGGGGTCATATATTGTGGAGGTGTAACAGCATCTACCCTCCAAGGCTGTAAACCTAGTTGATTCAACATATTAATTGTATACATGAAACTTTCATTGGTAAAATACCAAGCATGGATATCAGCAAACTTACGCTGACGTTCATCTCTAGCACTGTCTATTTTATGTCTAATAGTTGTAGCATGATTGATATTGATTTCTATACTTCTAGGATCTAATCCGTGACTGCCCATCCAATGCTCATATATATTATTATGTGTAGCATATACTGTATGACGTAGGTAACTACCAAAGCTATGAGTAGTGCGTTGTTCTAAATATGCTTCAATCATATCAGTATATTCACTGGCATGTTGATAATAATCAAAACAATAGCGTTTGTCTGGAACAGTAAGAAAGTATCTACTATGCATACCCTGTGCTAGACTAGCCATTTCATTTAGATGATATACAATATCTGGATGATGTTCTATGTTATGAGCACTATAAATAAAATCAAACTTGAAGTCAGTAGTAAACGTAGGTCGTTGTTCAGGATCTACTATGATATCGATGTGATCTGGCATCTCCCCAACATTGGTATAGCGTTCCTTATCAGCAAGAATTTGTTCAGCAGTGAACATATCCATATACTTTACGTTAGGGAATTGACTACGACGCAGTGTAGGATTATTATACGGTCCTATTTCCAATGTGCGAGCTGTTTTTGGAATCATATTGACAAATTCCTCACGGCTCAATACTTCTGGAAGTTTTATGGCTATAGGCATTACCAATACCCCACTGCACGCCCAAAACCAAATACATGGATACAGGCAAAATAACAGGTCAATAAGAATGGCCAAGCCAATTGTCTACGCCAATATGCTAGTATGCTGAATACAGCACCTACAAAACTTACTGGATAGATATAGTGCATTGGAGGATGATAGGCCATCCAAGCAATGGCAAATGTAGTGCTCACTACACATATACTGGCCATCATTTCTAAATAGAAGGCCTTACGATCTGTTGTATAACTGTGGTGCCAAAAGGCTTTTACTTTGTTTAACATATTCTTATATATCTGTATTATCTAATGCGTCAATGTATTTTAGTTTTAGTAGTGTTACCATTTCCTCAGTCATCTCTAGTCTACGACGATATATGATATAACTATCATCATCAGTCTCACGCCAAGTTACGCCCTGTTTGTCCTCATAGGCTTTTCGGAACCAATCTATTGTTTCCTTGTTAAATGCCACAAGATACCAACCATCCGGTGTACGATATAATACGTTCACACTGGGATCAGCCATCACCATAGGCATATTAAACATCTTACTTGATGCCATTGCTCGTTTACTTTTAAATCCAGCCATATTACCACCTCAGTCCAAATATTGTTGCGTCCTTTGCTCGTCTAAAGCAAAAGGTATCTATGTGCCAATCCCAATCTGTTCCAAACTCTCCTAAATGTTCATCACACCAGGCAAACATTTCGTAGATGTCGGTCTCTCTAGGGTTTACGTTATATTTCTTATGTAGATAATGCCAACCAGGATGTATATCAGGATATCCTAAATTGTTTAGAGCCATTTTAGAGTGAACCATGTTGCCCATTTTTCCTCATAGAAAGTGAATACAGCATGCCTTGGTTCTGAATGATTATTGACAAAATCATATACAGCAGGCATGAACCTAAAATCGAAATCCCGCCCTTGTTCCAAGCCCTGTTTTTTTAATTCCCTAACCATGTCTATGAGTTGACCTGTATGTTGGTTAGGCACAGTGACTTGTATACTCATACACTATATATTAGATTTTATTCTTTTGACCCTTAGATATGAATTCGTAAAATGCCAAATCAGGATGTGGCCACACACCATATCTACTGCCCAACTGTCCAGGATCATTACTATTAGTACAGGGCAGTAGATGATTAGTAGCATGTGGACATCTTTTGTTGCCACATATAGCACACACTACCCTCATAACCAGAAGTAAATCATTCTTTATACATTCATAACAAGTACAAGTCATTTTACTAATTTCAATAACATTTGATAATTGTCCCAAGCCTTCTTTAGAGCAGGGTTAGTATAGCGTAGCCTACATTCTTCTTCATATTCTGCTATCATATATTCTACCTGTTGGCGCTTGTTTACATTATAAGGTCCAGGATCCAATATATCACTAATACGTCGTTCGTGTTCTACTAAAGCACCAAGTCTATCTTCAGGTAGAGTAATAGCGACCATAGGAATTTCAACAAAGTGTAAAAACCTTCCATCCGCTATACTACTGGTTTCCCTATAGTCACTGATCTTCCAAGGGCTGGGTTCTGCCCTGCGATAATATCTACCTGTGCGTTCTACACGGGCTTCATAATGCCTACAAAATTTTTCAAATGATTTATCCACTTTAACTCCACTGTAGTGTTAATAGTGTAGCATATTTGGCCCTACTACGAGCAATCTTTATGGTTAGGCAGTTGTCATTGACATCATTGCCCACAAAGCCCCAATCCCAGTGCCATTTTTGCCTACCAATTAATCTTTCCATTGTGGGCCTATAGTGATCGTTGGGATCAGCACTATCAATCTCTACATAAACAGCACCACCAATATCAACCCATCGAGGGTCATCGTGATCTATCACAATCATACCTCGGGGCCATCGAACTTTTATTATGACACCGGGCATGAGCCACCACCATAGTTTATCTCTAATGTTCAGGCCACAGGGCATATAGTCATAGTATCTCTTGCCCCGTATCCTAACTAACTTTTTAATTTCGTGTTTGGCCATGTTCCAAAATCTCATGACCACCTCAACGCAAACCAATTGGCATCTTTTTGATTACGGAAATAAAAATGAGTTTCATGGAATAGATATACTGTATTCCATCGTTCCATAAAAGCACCCATATGCTCTGCCAGCCAATGCTCTACTTGCTTGATATCATGACAATGATCGTCATCGTCTAGCACAATCTTATAAGGCCACAATTCTTTCTTTAACATTCTCATGACCACCTCAATATAAACCAGTTAGCATCCTTCTCACTGTCAAACACAGCATATATTCGACCATAGACTAAATCGTGTGGGGGTTCCCTTACAACCTTACAGTTAAAATATTCTTCAAATTGACTTTCCATTGTTTCATAATCGGGGATGTCCAAATGTTCCCTTAACCAAACAGCAGCATTCAGCACAGCACCTTGATCAGCAGGTAAACAAACCGATCTATTCATCTTCCATATTTCAGAGCAAACCACATGGCATCTCTGCTATCTTCGAATTGAATAAACTTTTCCCGAGTCCAACCAGGATTGTGATAATAGCGTCCCTGACAATTTTCTTCCAACCAACGATCCACATTGTAGTCTAATAGACTGCGAATATGTCCTGCCAACTGTCCTTGTTCTAACCTATGATAAACAACTGTATGTAGAGCCATCACGACCACTTCAATATAAACATCATAGCATCTCTTTCATCTTCAAAGACCAATTTATCATAGTGGGGTGCTATACCTAAACCATTACGCATTAATCGTTGGTTCATTAAATGCTCAATGTCAGCACCTTGTTCTTTTAGCCACCGTCTAAATGCTGCCGCCCAAACTTTATCATCATTCTCTAATCTTGGCATGATATTATTTTTAAAATGTGTTTGTAGATTATACCAGATGTTAGGATTTTCTATATATTTCATTCTGACCACCTCAAAAGGAACCACATAAACTTTTTGTCATCAACCACACGGTAATCAGCCAATTGCCAATTTCTATGCGGACTCTGTTTCAATATCAATTCTACACCATGATTAATCAGCATGTCATGTAGTATGGCATCATTACGGGCCACACCGGTGATAACGGGAGTATCTGGTGCTACAGGCTTTTTATGATCATAGTCCGTGAGATAGTATTTTTTTACTATGGTTAGTAATTCACTTGGCTTCATGACCACCTCAAGGCAAACCACATGGCATCACGATCATTTTCAAACCAAAATATGTTACCAGTCCAAGTATAGTGTCTCTCGCCAAACTCATGCTCACACCATCGATGAATATCCTGCCATTGATGTAAGAGAATATTAAAATCGGTCAAAGGCACACAATAATATCCAGCATCTTGAAATCTTGTACTCCAAACAGGAATTGTAAGACTTGTCGGTCCATCATAGGGTTTACAGGATTCTACAAAATCTCTAATACAATCTTTCATGACCACCTCAATATAAACCAATTATAATCCTGCTCACGACTAAACCAAATAGTTTCAAACTTGATATAACTATAACCTTTGATGTTCTTATCACACCAGGCAACAATTTCATCCCAAGGTGCTACACCGTTGTATTGCCACTTACGATTGTAAAGTGGTATATTTAATTTATATCCTGTGCCCATAATCTCACCGCCACTATGCTGTCACAACATCCTTGTTCATAACCATCCCAATAGGGTCCATACATATCTTGGTCTTTACTATCACGCCAACTCTTTATATCTTCTTCTATATCCTCCAGCATGAGCCTAACAAAGCGTTCCAGTGCTGGACGATCCAAGTGAGCAAGATAGAGACGACCACCTGCTCTCTCTATCATCTCATCTAATTTGTTATTGAATTGAATATCATCTTTCATTTTATAGTTGTAAATTTAGTAATATTTGTTCCATTAAAGAATGGATGTAGCCTAGCAATAGTAGGCTTAGACAAAACTACATTTAAAATACCATCTGCCAATAGATTATCTGTTGTACAAATACCTTCCTGTTTACAAAACTCAATCAACTTTCTTGCCCCACTTGGTTTAAGTATATAGGCCCAAGCACCCCAAGTATACCATCCCCAGGCTCTTTGTGTAGTAATGTTTTTTATATCTCTAATATATTCAATAGAATTATCTATATTATTTGATATAGTTTTATCATAATCCTTATTATAGGGATCCAAGTAATCCAATTTTAACACATCTTCAAATTGATTTAATACATCATCTGGAAGAGGCCTAATAAAATATCCATCATGCTCTAATATTATAAGAGGCTCATTAAGAATATGACATTTTTCCCATAGGTAATAGTGACTAAAAAAACAACCAAAATGACCTTCTTTCATAACTTTTTTAGTATTGGTGTTCACCTTAAAGTTGTTTAAGTCCATATGGTATTTCTTATCTTTACCTAAGATAGCCTTATAGGGAACTACATCAATGCCAAAGGTTTTAGCCTGTACAATGCATTCAGAAGATAATTTTTCTGATAACTTATTACCTTCTAATGTAATGATAAAGGATTTCATTGTAGCATATGATCTTGTACTTCTAACAGGCCTTCCAAGTCTGTCATAAATTCATCATTCATTACGCAGACCCAATCAGTGCCGTCACTGACTTTTCTAAATAGCAAACTGGCCATACGTTCATCATCCAAAGGAATCATCAATAGTTTAATTTCCATTATCCCACCTCAGTTTAAACCAATTAGCATCACATTCATTTTTAAAAGTAAACACACCTTCTCCCATATAGTAATAGGTATGGGGTTTAAAGGTATGGTCACACCAAGCCAAACAACTACTCCAACCAACTTGACTATTGGCAGGTAGTTGTATACTAACAATTTCCCAACCCTGCCAATCCTTACTCATCTTTTACTTCACCCCAACGCAATAGGAACATGGTAATTTGTTTCTTATTACGAAACTTAAATGTATCATAACTATTCCTATGTCCGTAGTTATTAGTATAGCACCATTCGTGTATACGTTCAACCACGTGAACATCCGGTGCTAATATATGTGTTCCTGAACCACTTTGATCTTGCCAATCCATTTCAGCAATTAGTTTCAATTGTAGCCCAGATTGGCTCCAATGATAGCGTGCCTTACGATTTAAAATATTCATAAGATCACTAATTACCTTTTTGATTTCACTCATTTAGAATATTTAAGGACAAACCAATTCCTACCTTTTTCAGTTTTAAATACAATATACCTACGATCCCAATCTACTCTACCACCATAGGAGTAATGAAGATATGTTAGGATTTGGTTACGTTCTCCACCTGGCCATATAGTATCAAAATAGTCATTAGCATAACTACTCCAATATGAGTCCAGTTTAAGACTATACATTATTCACTCCAACGTAGAATAAACATATCACGTTGAGTAGGCTTTTTAAAACTCCATAATAGGTCAGTCATTTGCTTGCCGCAGTTATTTTCCGCACACCAAGCATTGATTTCTTCTACTTTCTCTGGAGTAAGACTATCACGTTCGAACACCACACCAGGTAGTTTGAATAGGCCAACTTCCACGCTACTGATCTTCATTTGGTCGCATTCCTTAACAGATAAAAGTCCACATCCTTATCAGGGATCACCACACAATCATGACTATATTTGTTAGTGTAGTCAGCCATATATTTGCTATGCTTTATACGTTCAACACGTAGCATTTGCCTAATTCTTTTAATCTTTTGGCAAATTTAAATTGTTGCGATTCTGTTAAAATAGTAGACTCCTTTTTATAGGTTACAAAATCAAAAAATATTGGTTTATTTTTATCTTTATTATTTTTTAAAAATT
>OGWJ01000004.1_pt1 | contig 39977 bp, 53 predicted proteins | sample 1575991 | NCBI WGS metagenome assembly OGWJ01 (sample SAMN07581533, study PRJEB24739) | freshwater metagenome | place: Singapore | collected 2015-01 | reverse complement strand
GAAGACGGCATACGAGATGCGCATTAGTGACTGGAGTTCAGACGTGTGCTCTTCCGATCTGTTTCCCAGTCACGATAGGGTGGAGAAGAAAGGGGCTTGGATTGCCTATGAGGGCAAGCAGTTGGCCCAGGGTCGGGACGCGGCCAAAGAGGAGCTTAAAAAACAGAGAAGGCGGAGGGATCGAAATCCGCGGAACGACGCAACCTGGATCTGGCCCTGCAATCGATCGTCAAGGCTTACGGCGACAATGCGATCATGCGGCTGGGGGATGCCAGCGCGAAACTGAAGATCGATGTCATCCCGACGGGCTGTTTCTCCATCGACACGGCTCTGGGGACGGGGGGATTTCCGCGGGGCCGGATTGTGGAGATTTTCGGGCCGGAATCGTCCGGGAAGACGACGCTGACGCTGACGGCGATCGCCAACGCCCAGAGGCGGGGCGGGACGGCGGCCTTTATCGACGTGGAGCACGCGTTGGACCCGGTCTACGCGAAGAAGTTAGGGGTGAACATGGACGAGCTGCTGGTGTCGCAGCCGGATTCGGGCGAGGAGGCGCTGAACATCGCGGAAACGCTGATCCGATCCAACGCCCTGGACGTGGTGGTGGTGGACAGCGTGGCGGCGCTGGTGACGAAGCATGAGCTGGAGGGGCAGATCGGGGATGCGACGGTGGGGGCGCAGGCGCGGTTGATGAGCAGCGCGATGCGGAAGCTGACGGCACTGATCAGCCGGGCGCGGACGGTGTGCATCTTCACCAACCAGATCCGGGAAAAGATCGGGGTGATGTTCGGCAATCCCGAGACAACCCCTGGCGGAAGGGCGTTGAAGTTCTTTGCGAGCGTGCGGGTGGATATCCGCCGGATCAACGCGATCAAGATTCCGGACGGGACGGTGATCGGCAACCGGACGCGGGTGAAGATCGTGAAGAACAAGGTGGCGCCGCCCTTCACCGAGGCGGAGTTCGACATTCTTTATAACGAGGGCATTTCCCGGGCGGGGTCGCTGATCGACGCGGCGATCGAGCACAATGTGGTGGAGAAGAAGGGGGCTTGGATCGCCTACGAGGGCAAGCAGCTGGCCCAGGGTCGGGATGCCGCCAAGGAGGAGCTTAAAAAAGATCCGGCGCTTTATGCGCGGATCGAGAAGGCGCTGCAGGCGAAGCTGGCCGGCAAGCCGGAGGAGAGCGCTAAAGCGGTGGAGAGTAACGGTTACACCTATCTATGGTGTTACAAGTGCATCAGATTATTGGAAATTTAACCTGATTGATGAAGCTGGTAACGAGGCTTATGGCAGATGGATTTCATCCGCTCCTTCCGCAGCTTTTGACATTACAACGACTGCCCTTAATAGTGGTACTGATTGGAAGGCTTTCTTTGCTACTGCTAAATCAGGTGCAAAGACAGAATTTGCATTTGCTATTGAAGATGCAAAGGTATTGACCAATACCACGGCAACCATTACTTACGCTAACCTTTAAAATTAAATTAAAATGCCAATAACAGAATTAAGCCAATTAGACGTATCCTTCAGAGGTACCGAGGCAAATAATATATTTCTCGAGCCTGTTTTCTTTGACGATGATTTAAGAGGGCAATTTCGCATCCTTGGTAACGTTGCCAATAAAAAGAAAATGGTGTTTGTTCAGCAGCTGGAAAACATCGTAAGGAAATACTCAGGCTGCGGTTTCAACCCCGTCGGATCGGTATCTATCTATGATAGAACCATTGACGTTGAAAAAATGAAGGTAGATCTTGAAATGTGCTGGGATGAGTTCGAAGATACCGTGTTTGAAGAGTTATTGAAAACTGGTACAAGGCTTCCAGATGTTTCGGGTACATTAATTGAAAACATTTTATTGACTCGCACCCAGCAGGCTATTAGACAGGATGTTCAAAGATTAACCTACTTCGGTCAGCAATCTTCAAACAATCCTAATTACGATGCCTTAGATGGGCTTTGGACAGTATACTACCCTGAATTGGTTGCTGATGCCTTAGTGCCTCGTACCAATACCGGTTCTGGATCTGACTTAGCCGCTGGAGATGGCTTTGCTATTCTTCGTGCAATTTATGACCAAGCACCTTTGCAGCTTAAAGGCTTACCAGCTTCTCAAAAGGTATTCAACGTTACTGGTTCAGTATATACCCAGTTAAGGGAAGATATTGAAGACGGTGGTGGCGGTGACTATGGTTTATTGCAGTTGATTAATGGGGTTGAGCAATTTACTTTCCGTGGTATTCCTGTTGTGGCTCAATGGAGATGGGATGAGATTTTGACAAACCTTGGAACAACTAAGCCGCATTACGTTGAATATACTACGCCTCAAAACAAGGTATTGGCAACCGATGTGCTTAGTCCTGAAACTGCATTGGAATTGTGGTATGACCAGAAAGACGAAAAGGTGTATATTAAGGCACGCTTTAAGATGGGCGTAAATTACATTCATCATTCCTTAATCAGCTTAGGCTATTAAACCAAAACAAATATGAGTTCAATAACTGGTGGATGGCTTAACCAATGTACTGACGGCACTTGTGCTGGTGGTATTGGAAAGCTATATATTGCCAATGCCAACCAAGTAACCAGCATCACTACCAATGCCACGGCAGCGGTAACAGCTATTACTATGAGTTCGACAGCTGCGGTATTTTACGAAGTTGAATTTAGGGATAATTCTGGAGCGTTTACTGAAACAGTTACTCAGGATCCAGATACCTTAAGCGTTGCCGTTGAGCAAAGTTTAGTAGGTATTATAAACTGCCGTGATCAGGAATTAAGAAACCTGGTTCAAGATATGGCAAATCAGGCTTGCGGCTTGGTTTGTGTCCACGTTGAAAATACTGGTAATTACTGGATTTGGGGGGCTGAAACGGTTGGAGCGAAGAAAAGACCAGCAAGGTTAACAACTGCTGAAGGCTTATCGGGTGCTTTGTTTACCGACAGTAACCAGGAGACCTTGACAATTTCTTGCCGAACTACAAATAAGGCACGTTATATCGTTGATGGTGCTACCGTAATGGGTGCTCTTGATTAAAAATAATGAGTTATGATAGTCAGAGAAAAATCAAAGCTAATGATGTACGTTGGGGCTGACCCGACTGGGAAAGCAGGGATATTAAAGAAGGCTATCGGTAACTTTACACAGGCAGAATTAAGGGGTTGGTATAATGCCAACCCCTCATCTGTCAGTCAACACGTTATCTATACGCCTGAGAAACAAATCTATGAGCCAATTAAAGAAGATTCAACAAGCAGTTCCGAACAGGGCTAAGAGAAATTTAAGAAAAAATAGAAGCCCTGTACTGGCTTCGGTTACCTTAGATACTTCCAATACCATGTTGGTAAAGGAAGATATTTTTAACGAACCATCACGGGAGCGGCTTGATTTTACTGGGGCAAAGTGGGTTAGGTTTTTTACGCAAAAAGATGACTTTTTAAAAAGTCTTATAGCGATTGTTAATAATTCCCCTACACTTAGGCGAATCATTGAGGATAAAACAAATATGGTAGTAGGCGATGGGTTTATTCCAATGAAGGGAAAATCAAATACATTGCTTACTACCTCAATGAAAGGTGAAGTAATAACCGATGATTCATTAAATGAGATTGAAGAAATTATCGGTTCTGTAAATTTACATAGTCAAAACCTTCAAGAGGTAATGGCTGCATTGGCATTTGATTATGATGCCTTTGGCAATTGCTTTGCAGAAATATGTCGGGGTAAAGTTGGTAATCAACCCTTTACTTATATATACCATGTCCCAGTATATAACATTGGCATAAGAAAGGCTGGAGCTGACCAGATAATTAAATCGGTTGGCGTTTATGATAACTGGGAAGAGGTGCCATTGACAACCGATGGCAGTTATTACGAAAAGGAAGGCTTTAAGGAAATGCCTATTTATCCAGAATTTAAGGATTTTGAAGATGGAACGCAACGTTCTATCATTCATGTAAAGCAATACGCTGCTGGTTATTTTTACTTTGGCTTACCTGAATGGATAGGGGCGAAGATGTGGGCTGAAATGGAATATCGAATTCAACGTTTTAATACCTCAAAGTTTGAAAATGGATTTATGCCATCTGGATTATTGCAATTTTTTGGTTCAATGTCACAAACAGAGGCAAAGGCTTTGGTTGATGGCATTGAGTCAAAATTTAGCGGTATGGGTAATAATCATAAATTATTTGTCCAGGTATTAAGAGATGAAAAGTTAAAAGCAAATTGGATACCAACATCAAAAGAGAATGAAGGTGAATTTCTAAACCTTCAGAATTTGGCAGCTTCCGCAATTGTTGTAGCTAATAGATGGAGCAAATCATTGGCTGGTTTTGCTACATCAGGACAACTTGGAACAAACCAACAGATACGTCAGGAAATGGAATATTTGCAAAATACGGTAATTAAACCCAGACAAAATCTGTTGTTATCAAAGATTATTAACCCATTCTTACAAGAAATTGGCGTTTATAATCAAGCCTTTAGAGATGTTACGTTTGGCGTATCCAACACTTTGCCTGTGTCGTTCATGGGGGATATTAAGGTTGAAGATAATTTATCAACCAATGAGAAAAGAGAAATATTAGGTTATGCACCTATTGAAATAGAACAACCAACACCAACAAATGAGCCAACTAATACAACCGAGTGAAGTCATTAGCGGTGGCGTTGCAAGACCTACACCAGCAGATATAAGGCTTGATAAATCCCTTATTAGTCCACATATACAGGATGCGGAATATCGTTGGATTGTCCCAGCGATCGGAGTAACCTTTTACGATACCTTAGTTGCCGATAAAGGTAATTCAACGGCGTTTACTTCAACGGCATATCAGCAGCTTTGGGATAGTCAATTAAAATCTTTTTGCGCTAATGCGGTGCTTTATGAGGCTTCGCCTTACATGGTTATGCAGCTTGGAACAAATGGACTTTATACGTTGGATAATGAGTATGGGCAAAACGTCGGTGTTGAAGGTTTAAAGTTTTATCAAGATACATTGCTCCAGCGTCTGGATGTAAAAAAGAAAAGAATCAAAGATTATTTGTGCGCTTGTGCTACGAGTTTTACAGGCTTTGTTCCAAGTGCTATTGGTTGCCCTGAATCAACTTGTAATGAAGACGAGGAGATAAGTGATATTTATAATACTTTAGGAATAGTTTTATGATTGAAAAACCTAAAAAAGAACGAAGATTTCTCAAAATATTAGGGAAAGTTGGCGAAATATTAGTGCAAGAATTGTTAATCAAAGTGGGGAAAAGTCTGGTTCAGAAGATTGGGGGTAAAAAAAACTTGCCCTCAATCATTTTTTTATTGCTATTTTATAACATTGCTTATGCATCCATTGATTCAATTCCCTACCCGATTACTGGTAATAAACAGCGATTAGGATGGCAGACAACTGGTAACGGTTTGGTTTGGAGAGGACGTTCAAATGATACCATAACAAAGCCAACAAGTTACGTTGACAAAAATGTTAAAGCATATTTAATTCTTGATTCTGTCAGAGGTACTATTTTTGTTTGGAGACAAACCTATTGGGATAGTTTATTAGTAGGTGGTGGTGGCGGTGGTTCATTTACTCAGCCAGTTGATTCATTGTTCTTTGATACAAGTGTACCGACAAATAATGTTGACACGGCAAAGATGAGATGGGATTCTGATTTGGCAACGGTGGTTTTAGGAATGTATGACCAAGTACCGAATGAACTTGGATTTAAAAGTTTTTGGTTGGTTAAGAATCAAACAGGCTCAACCATTACAAAAGGTAGTATAGTGTATGCTAACGGCACGGTGGGTGCAAGTGGAAGAATAACAGTAGCAAAGTTTATTGCCAACGGCACAATTGAAGCCAAGTATTTACTTGGTGTTACGGCACACGATTTGACAGATGGTGAAGATGGGTATGTTATTTCATTTGGCAAAATAAGACAGGTTAATACTGATACCTTTGCGGCTGGGGCAATACTTTATCCATCACCAACTACGGCTGGTGTTTGGACAGATATAGAACCAATTGCACCTAATATTGATATGCCTATTGGCTTTTGTATAAATAGCTCGGCAAACAACGGAACAATAGCTATACGCGCAGCATCGGGTTATAAATTATCAGAACTTCATGACATTGCTATTTCATCACCAGTTGACAAAGCCTCTTTATATTATTCTGGTGGATTATGGAGAGATACAACAGCAGCACTTTTGGTAAGTGATACGGCTGCAATGTTGGCTAATTACTCCTTAAAAGGTTACGTTGATTCTATTGCTCAAAATTTTCAAGATAGTATTGATGAAATTACAAACGGTTATTTTAAACAAGAATTTATAAGTGTTACAAAAGATACTTTAAATTGGACAAAGCCAGTTCAATTACCAATCGGTGGAAGTAATTTATTATTAGTTTATCGTAATGGACAAATGATAAACGATGCTCAATATTCTGTTATAGATACAAATAAAGTTAAAATAAATAGTGGCAGTTATAAATTAGGGGAAAATTACACCGTAGTATATGTAAAAGGTGGCGGTGGTTCTGGAAGCGGTGGAGTTCCATTTGATACAAGTGTTTTAAATTTACAGGCACGTTTGGATTTAAAGCTAAATATTTCTGATACGGCTGCGATGTTAGCCAACTATGCCACAAAAGCCTATGCAGACACTACTGGAAGATTTTATGCAAGGCAAGACTTTAGCAATGTATCATCAAGTACATTAACATGGACACAAAGCGATACATTGGTTACAGGTGGCGTAAATGTAGTTCAAGTATATCGTAATGGGCAAATCTTATTGCCCTCACAATACACCATCCCTTCATCTACAAGCGTAGTCATTGCCGCAACATCTTACAAAGCAGGTGAAAATTACACGGTAATATTTCCTCGTGGTGGCGGTGCTGGAAGTGGCGGAGGATCGGGCAGCCTTACATCCATCTCCGCAGGAACAGGCATTACCGTATCACCAAACCCAATTACAACTACCGGCACGGTCTCGGCTGACCTTTCCGTATTAATGGAGCTTACTGATACAGTATCATTATCAAATAGAATAAACCTAAAATTAAATGCAACTGATACAACTTCATTGTCCAATCGAATAAATGCAAAGCTAAATATATCTGATACTTTATCAATGCTTTCGCCTTACTTTCGTGATGCGGATACAAGTTTATTAAATCTTACTTCAAGGTTTGCATTAAAATTAAACGCAACTGACACGGCTTCCCTTTCCAACAGAATAAATGCAAAGGGCACTGGCACGGTTACAAGTGTTGCCACGGGCTATGGATTAACAGGTGGAACAATTACCACGACGGGTACTTTGTTACTTGATTCAGCGGTTGTGTTTTCGAGAATAAGAGATTCGATTGTTGACGTAGCTATTGGTAATGATACGATAAAGATTTTAAAACAGGAATACGCACCAGCCACAACAAGCGTCTTAACTTGGACGGTAACATCCAAATTTCCCATCCAATCTAAGTCTTTTATTTTGGTGTTTAGGAATGGGCAGCTTCTTATAAATACTCAATATAATTTAACAGATACTAATAAAATTACCATTGTTTCCAACTCATTCAAATCAGGGGCTAATTACACGATTGTTACGGTGTCGGGCATTGGTTCGGTGGGTACGGGCGTTTTTCCAAATCCTGTTTACCCTGAGGCAGGAATAGCGGTATCCACAGGCAGCGCTTGGGCTTCATCTATTCCAAACAATTCAAGTAATTGGAACACGGCATATAATGATAAAATAAATAGTTTAGCCGTTACAGGAACAACAACTAAAACTATAACATTAACCCAACAAGATGGGGGAACGGTATCTGGCAACTTTACTGATAATGGTTCAGTAACATCCGTTGATATGACGGTGCCAACTGGTTTATCTATTTCTGGAAATCCAATTACAACAAATGGAACATTGGCTTTGTCGTATGCTTCAGGGTATTCATTACCAACAGATGCAAATCAAAATAACTGGACAATTGCGTATAATGATAAAATAGCAAGTTTAGCTTTTACTGGAACAAGTACAAAGACATTAACCTTGAATCAAACAGATGGGGGTACGGTAAGTAATACGTTTACCGATTTGCAAGGGGTGACTGGTGTTACGGCAGGAACAGGGTTAACGGGTGGAACAATAACATCAACGGGTACGGTGGCGGTTGACTTCGGCGTGGTTGCACCTTTGGCAAATCCCACGTTTACGGGTACGGTTTCGGGGATAACAAAAAACATGGTAGGATTAGGGAATGTGGATAATACTTCGGATGCTAACAAGCCCGTATCAACGGCAACGCAAACGGCGTTGAATTTAAAATTTAATACCGCTGACACAACTTCTTTAAACCTTACTTCCAGATTTGCGACAAAATTAAATTTATCAGATACTTTAAATATGTTGGTGCCATACCTTCGGAAGGCTGATACAACAAATATGTTATTACCTTACTTTCGAGATGCTGACACAACTTCTTTAAATCTTACTTCCAGATTTAACACAAAGCAAAACACACTCAGCGGCACGGGCTTTGTTAAAACAAGTGGCACAACGATAAGCTATGATAATTCGACTTACCTTCGCACGGGGCTTGCGGATTCCACTTATCAGACAATATTAACTAACCCTTTAACGGGTACAGGCGTTAGTTCATTTTTGTCAAGATTTACAGGAACATCAACATTAGATTCAACAAGATTGTATTATTCAAACGGCAGATTTGGTGTTAACATGGATGCAAGTGAGGCTGCAACACATTTAACATCAAGGTTTGTAATCAGAGATTTTGGACATAATTTTAAATTTGATGGTTCAGCAGCTGGAAGCGGTTATACATCTACTATTAGCCATGATGATACAGGATTAAAAATTGGGCATAGTTCAAATATTAGAGATATACGATTTACTTTAAATGGCACAAGTGGATTAACTATTGCAAATAATAGTAATTTACCAGCAAGAGCGGTTGGCATTGCAAATGATACACCAACTCATCAACTTGATGTAACAGGTACATTTCGAGCCACAGGCGCAACTACCCTTGGTTCAACCTTGGCGGTAACAGGTGCAACGACTTTGTCCACAACCACGGCAACGCCAACAAGTTTACTTGGTAAAGATGGAAGTAACGTGGTGGGTGAGGTAACAACGGTGTCGCAAACAGGGTTAATGACAAGGGGCGAAACAACGGCAACAACGGGGACACCCTCGGCAATATTTACCGTTACTCATGGACTTGGCTCAACGCCAACAAGTGTATTGGTAACTTCCGCTGGCTTAGCTGGAGCGGAAAAAATTATATTTGAAGTTTACGCAAAAAATAGCACAACCTTTTCCGTGCAAGCATGGAATTACGATGGTACGGAGGCTTCAAGTAAAAGCGTTAAAATATTTTGGCTTGCAATTAAATAAACTTAAAAAAATAAACATGAAACAACTCCTTTTCCTCCTCCTTTTCCCAGCCTTTGCCATGGCACAGTATCAAGGCAATGCAAATCAAAAAATTACATTGGGCGAACAGACGACAGCCGATGGGCTGGTGTATCGTGGCGTGGCTGCGGATACAACTTTGACTATTAAAAGTGATACGGCTGCTTACTTTGTTCTTGATACCGTTAATTTAAATTTGTACACATATAAAGCATCTGCAAGTGGCAGAAAGTGGCGACAGTTGGGAGCGGATACGGCAGCTATTGCATACGTCAACACTTATGGAACGCAAACGGTAAATGGTGCTAAGACATTTACAAGCGCAGTAACGGCAACAAGGTTTAATCCAACGGCAAATACGGAAACTGGAACGGGAATGTTTTTACCAGCTGCAAATACACTTGGATTTTCAACTAATGGAACAGAAAAAGTGCGAATAACAAGCGGTGGGAACGTTCTTGTTGGTACAACTTCCGATGTTGGTTATAAAATGTATATACGTGGTAATCTATATGTCAGTACTAATTCAGCAGGTACATTATGCAACTTTACAGATGGCATAAATCAATCATTCCAAATTAATACAACTACCACTGGCTTTGATATAACTAATCCTAATAGTGGTTATATATCATTCTCAAATACGGCAGAGGGTATGAGAATAACAAGCAGTGGGAATGTAGGTATTGGCACGACAAGTCCAACCGCACGCCTTCATCTTGCAGCAGGCACGGCAACGGCTTCCACAGCACCATTGAAATTTACAAGTGGCACAAATCTTACAACGGCTGAGGCAGGGGCAATGGAATTTAACGGTACAAACCTTTTCTTTTCACCTTCCACAACAAGGCACACGGTTAACCATGGTTTAACAGGTTCTGCAACCTTAGACTTTCCTTCAACTACAACTTTATTATCAGCTGATTTAACAATCACAGTCACAGGCGCAGCAGATGGTGACGTTGTTAGTTTAGGTGTACCAAATGCTGCCGTAAACGCAAACACTTGTTATACTGCATGGGTATCGGCTACAAACACGGTAACGGTAAGATTTAACAACTATTCAAGTGGCACGGTTAATCCTGCCTCTGGAACATTCAAAGTATTTGTAACAAAATAAATTAATCATAATGAAAAGAATTATTTATTTCATAGCCTTGTTTTACTCCAGCTTTACAATGGCTCAAAATCAAGTGTTTGACACGGCATACGTTTTGCCGTTAAACGGAAAGTTTTATCTTGTAAACAGAATCGAATATGATGATGATTCGTATTACGAAAAAATGACAATGATTGGCGATACGGCTCAATTTTATTTATCAGCTTTGCAAAAATTTGAAAGCACGGCAAATAGCTTTGCCAACTTTGTTAATGGCTCGTATTTTTACGGGAAGGAAACAACGGCAGCGATTCGGGAGAATGCAAATATTGAGGCAATCACTGGCAAAAGTCCAATAGATACATTGGGCGTGCGTACTTATGAATTTCTTTCAAATGATAAATTTAAATGGGTAATAAATAACATACCTATTGCATTTACCATCACTGCAAACAAGGTGCTAAGATATACAGTGGAAGGCACGGCAGCACGGACAATGTATGGATTTGGGAAAAGTGTTATACGACTTACAAGTTATCCAACAACAGGCAGCTTTCTTGATTTGTATTGGGACGAGGGTCGAAAATTATACGTTTCACAGGATGGGAAAATAATCATCCGAAGAATATTAGCAACACGATGAAATCTATAATTGTAAACCTCCTCAAACAAGGATACGACTTTATCGCAGTTGCTTTAACTAGTGGATTTATCTTTTCATTTTTTTTGCCCATTAAACATTTCCTTTTATTCACAATTTGTGCGGTTATAGCTGACACAATCACAGGCATCAAGGCAGCAAGGAAAGAAGGCAAGGCGATAACCAGTAAAGGACTATACCGAACAACAGAAAAGATAGTCGTATATTTTGTAAGCATCATGATTTTTGAAGGTGCAAAGAATACCTTTTCCATTCCAATTCCCATTACCTACATGGTGGCTTCTATGATTGCAGGCACGGAGTTGTTTAGCATTGCGGAGAATGTGAAGCGGATAACTGGGGTTAACATTGGAGTATTAGTATTAAGATTTTTTAAAAAGTAACCCATTAAATTTTTTAAATATGTCAAACGAAGTTTTAGGAATCAAAGAAACCAAAGAAGTTTTAAATTTCGGTTTCGATTTATTAGAGGCAATCATCAAGTCATTAGATGACAAGAAGTTTTCTATTGTGACTGATGCACCAAGATTTGTCCCAGTTATCTTCTCTGCTGCAAAAGCATTTGCTGGCATTGAATTGGTAAAAGCTGAATTACAAGATTTAACTGATGAGGAAATGAATGATTTAATTGATGAATTGAAGAAGAGATTTGACCTGAAAAATGATGCCGTTGAACTACTTGTTGAGGATGTAATTGATCATGTATTCTACACTGTTAAATTAGCGCAAAGATTTGCAAAGATTAAAGGATAAGAAATTAGCGCAGAAAGATTCGCTACCTTTATGCCAGAGGGGATGGGATTAAATTCCTATCCCCTTTACAATACCAAAAAAATGCTACTAAATAAAATATTTCCAAACACATACGAATTTATCGATGTCCAATGCTATCAGAAGAATAGATATATGTTGTTTATTTCTGATGTACACCTTGACTCCATCCATTGCGACAGAGACAAACTAAAACAACACCTTGACCTCGCACTTGAAAGAAATGCACCTGTATTTATCTTTGGTGACTTGCTTGACCTGATGCAAGGCAAGTATGACCCAAGAAGCAATAAAGCAGACCTAAATCCAAAATACAATGCTGGTAAATACATTGATGAGGTGATTGCTGATGTCGTTGAATTTTTAACACCTTACAAAGATGTCATTGCCTTTTATTCACCTGGCAATCATGAGACCTCTGTTGAGAAGAGAATTGAATATGGCATTGTTGATAAGATTTGTTACAAGTTGGACATTAGCAAAGGGAATTATTCTGGATACATTTACTGCCGTATGTTTCCAAATGCAGAGGAATATGGTTCAAATCGTCCCCTAATCATAGCATTCCACCATGGATACGGAGGTGGAGGTAGCGTCACACGGGATGTCATTCAGACAAACAGAAAAGCCGTTTACCTTCCAGACGCAAATATAGTTATATCAGGTCATACACATGACAGATGGATTGTGCCAATAACACGGCAAAGAATAACAAGGTATAAAGAATTTGTTGACCAACAATGGCACATTAAGACTGGAAGTTATTTAAATCAACCGCAAGAGTTTAATGGTTATGCGGTTGAAAAAGGATTAAGTCCCAAAGTTGGTGCAGGAATTTGGATGCATTACACATTTACAAAAGAAGGATTAATTTATAATTTTCAATTTGCAGACTGATGAAATCAAGTGAATTTTTAATATGCCTGGATGCAGGACATGGAGGGATGCGCAATGGCACAGGTCCTGAAAGATATGTTACCTATCCAAGCAAATGCTATCAGCATAAGGTAGGGAAGTTTCATTCCTATGGATGGTTTTTTGAGGGAGTCTTTAACCGGTCCCTCGCTAATTATCTGCATCAATATTTAGAGGATTATGGATTTATGGTTAAAAAAATATATGAGCCAGTAAATGACACTCCTTTAAACAAACGCTGCCAACTTGCCATCTCCTACTCATCTATAGCCAAGCACTCCATCTTAGTATCTATCCATGGCAATGCTGCAACTCCGACTGCGAGAGGATGGGAGATATTTACATCACCTGGACAAACTAAATCGGATCTTCTGGCAACTTGCATTGGAGAGCAGGTTAAAACAGCTACTCCTGAATGGACACACAGATATGATTTTATTGATGGTGATTTAGACAGAGAGGCAAGGTTTACCATGCTTACAGGTACACCAATGCCATCAGTATTAAGCGAGAATGGTTTTTTTACTAATTATAGTGATGCAAGCATGATGATTGATGTATCCTTTCAACAGACCATGGCTAAAGCTCACGCAAAAGGAATTTTAAATTATGCTGTGCAACAAGGTGTGGAATGGGAATAAAAAAGGAGCAGAATTTCTTCTACTCCTAGCAAACACCTTTTTAAACACTCACAAACATTAATTAACAACTATATTTTTCTACTATTGTATTGATCATCATTGCTGCTTTATCTTTTATTTCATCTTTCTGATTACTAATACTATAAACCTGATAAAGCAAAGATAACATTCTTTCTAAATTCATATACTCATAATATTTTTTACCTTTTGCATCCTTTGAATCATAAAATGTTAGGATGGAAGATACAGATGATATAACATTATTTGTTTTAACTGGTTTTGGGTATTGCCTTACAAAAGCTTCACAGAAAGCTATTGTTTCATTGTCTAATTTATTCTTTGTCATAATTCATTATTGATTGTGCAATTAAAGCCAGTTGAAAAGCATCTATATCATCCTGGCTTAATTTACGGTTACCTAATATGGTTAAATTTAATTGTTTGATTAATTCCATGGCATAATCCAAGGTCCATTTGCTTCCTTTTGCATACGGTGAAATTCCCTTTACCTTATGCCCATGTAATTCGAGCCAATCAATAGCAAATCGCGAAGCACATTGATTCATGCCAACATTGCGGCTTATTTTTGTGCGTGATCTGCCATCGGCATATTTGTTGAAAGTTATATTTTGTAGGGAAGAATCCTCAACAACAATAAAAATATCATTTGTCCATGTCATAGCATCATATGCCCAGTTAGCCAATTTTTTGTATTTCTGGAAATACAATTTACCTTCCTTCATCAGGCAGATAGCAAATCCATTTTTTCTCATTGATGGATCAATCCCTACAAAAGCTTTTACCATTTTACATCTTTATTTAGAAAGTTCTTTCTCGAATATCTGCACAGAAATTTCAACAATTGAATATAATTCATCTTTCTACCTTTATAATCCCATAGCTGCGTTTTACGATCATAAATTAAATACTGAGTGCCATAAGTCATGAACAAGGTATTATCATAGGTAGTTCTGGCATATCCATCCCAAAAGTTCCAGGAAGATAGGTAATCTGTCGTAATTGTGTCTATGATTGAGGTATTTATTGTTTCATCATACTGAGTCCTTTCCAGTTTATCTCCTCCAATCTTTTCAACGCTCATCCAGTTGAAAGCCATGAAATGATTTTGCTGCGCAGGAAGATAGGTTACAGCCAGGACGAAACAAACAGCCATTGTAAATTTAATTGGCTGTGTAGATGTTATATTTGTTTTTGTGACCTCTCTTACAACTCTCCTTCTTGTCCTTGGCTCTTTGACTCCAATGCCGTAAGCTTCAATGCCTTTTTCAATAAATTGGATTTCTAAAACATAACCAAAGCATATGATAGCACCTATAAAGAAAAACATTGCCCAGAACTCTGCACCAGATGTCTGGCCCTGGATACTAAACCATAATTCCAACAAGGCTATAATTGTAGCAATGGCTGCAACGCGCGGAGGATATTTAGAGCGTTTTTCAGATGGATTTAAAAAGTCAATAAACACCACAGCAAATCTGCCAAACTGTAGCATAAGAGAAGCAGGAATGGAAAGCAGTAAAGGTAGCGGTAAAAAGTAAACATTTAAAGCTGCGGTAATTAGGTATGTCAGGATTATTCCGGTAAAAATAATCTTTGGCATTGAGGATGTTATATCCTGAAATAGCCATTCAAAGTTTTGGTTGTTAAAATTCTTTTTCATGTTTGTAAGTTTTTTTAAAGTTAACGATGGGACAAATATACAAAGTATATTTTCATATAAAAATAAAAAGTAATAAAAGTGGGAAATAATATTTATCTCCCACCAAAAAAATACCACTAATTATTCCTTTGCTGTTATTTCTGATTTTCTTTTAAACATATCTTCCTCAGAGATGATAGTAATTTCTTTAGCCGTAGTTTCAATGCCTAATTTTTTAAATTCAGCAATTGCTTCTTCTGTGTTTTTTGCAGGTACATTTACCATGCCTTCATTATATCTAATAATAAAGCGTTTTGTTTTAACTTCCATAATTAAAAGGTTTTGTAAGTTTTAATAAAATTATCTTTAGGTTGCCATGTGTCCAACTAATATTCTTTCTTGCCTAAAACTTGATAGTAGGGTCCTGTAATTATCACTTGTAATAGTTAGTAAATGCTTAATGGCTCTGCATTGCTCGAAGATGGCAGTAGCTTTTGGGTACTTGCCTTTGATGTAAAAATCAGTGAGCGTAGAGGAATGCTTTACACGTTTATATTCTTCCTCTGGCATATCACGGATGCAAATCATCAACAATTGGCTGTATATACTTTCGTTTATACCTGATATAACTGTATAGCGTGAATAGTATGCTGATAGTTGGCGCAAAAACTCATCGCACTCATCCAGATTTTCCGCTGATGGCGCTGTGGTTATCCAGGCATTTACCTCTTCGCAGAAACTCTTAATCTCCATCATTTGAGCATTGTTTTCTTTCATTTTACATCTCTTACTGTAATTAATGAAATAGTTTTGCTTTGCTCCTGTGCTATTCCATATTCAACCTCCTGCCTTTTTTGTGCGGCAAGTAATTCTTCTCTTTCCAGTAATTCTTTACTATAGGTGTAAGACTTTTTCTGATACGTTGAATAGCTAACAATTTTATTATCTATTACATTAATGTATCTTTCATTTTGCAATGCCTTTTCAACTAAACTGCGATACTTGTCTCTCTGCTCTGTTGCATATTTTATAGCATTATCAAATTCTACATATTTAGCAATGATATTATTTAAATCATTGTCACAGTGCAATTGATAAGCAGCTGCAATTTCATGAGCAGCCTTTCTTATCCTGATTTCTGTTTGCGCCAGGTCCAACATTGTAAATGCATGCTGATAAGTTTCATGCACATCTGTCCATTCAATTTTATTGCCCTTCATTTTTGTTTTGTAGAAATCAATAAAACAAGTAGGTAGGATGCCATCTTGCTGAAATAAGATGTAGGAATAGGCTTTCATCTGCAGGCTATTTTCAAGCCTTTGCTGTGTCCAGGCAGCAGTGCCAGTCTTAAAGTCGCGGATAATATTAAAGTCTTCAGAGGCATTGTCTATGTAGCCTATAAAAATAAAATCGCCAAAGTTATGCTCCAGTTTATGTTCAACGCGTTCATAGAGTTTTATGTTGTTTAGAAAGTTAGGCGGAAAGTTATACTCTCTCTGAACACCTTTGCTGTAATCTTCAATGTCAGTTGCAAACTGTTTGCCAAATTCCATAATAGGAGCAGGTTCTTCCTCAATGTTTAAGAAATACCTTTTCATGTAGGCAGATGGATCAGACTCCCAGAGATTAATCTGGGAGATTGAGAGGTGTGGTCTTGGTAATTTAAGCATTATCTTTTGTGTAAGGTGTGTCCAAAAATCGTTTTACATCCCATAAAACATACTCATACAAATCTTTTTTTTGTTGATCAGTAAGATCACCTCTTTCCAATTTTTCCTTTTCTCCTGTCAAAGTATGCATTAATAATGCTATCCTTATGCTGCCCTGAAATGGCCAAGAATGTATTTCTTTATTTTCTTCACTATAAAAAGACACACGAATGGAAGTTTTTCTGTCAATATTCATTTTGTTTTGTTTAAAAGTTTAAAAAAGAGCCAGTGCAAATCCTGGCTCATTATATGTCAATCATCTCAATTTTTGAAATATCTGTATAAATATAGTGCTTGTGGCTGCAGTTGCATTTTCGTGAGGAATGCCTGCATTAATCATCGCATTGTATATATCTTTATAGGTATTAGAATACAATGTAGTCATTTCATAAATCATCTGTGCCATGTCTGGCTTTTCTGTTTTCTCTGTTGGCTGTGGCTGTTGTGCCGGTGCTTCTTCTTCAATTAACTTGTATTTGCCTTTATCCTCAATTAATTGCACTGGCTGTTTAGCTTTCAATTGCTCAATAGGATCACCAGGCTTTCCATATACCCTCACATCATATCCTTCATCCAATGTAACAAGGATATTTATTGATGGGCCGTACTGTCCTTCTCTGGGAGGGCCAGCAGCATATTTAACGATACCTTTTAAAACTCTCATAGTCTTCTTTTAAAGCTTCAATTCTCTGTGCTTGATAATGATCATTTTCCTCAACCATTTTTTCAGAAATCCAAACTACATCAAGTGTTGAAAAGAAAATCTCATTAAATAATTCCTTTTGTTTCTCATCCAGTAATTCGTAGTTAAAAATCTTGTAAATTGCTTTATCTACATATTCTTCCGATGTCCCTTCAATTCGGAATTCATCCATTAAGTAGTAAGCAAACTTTTTTGAAATTTCATTCATGTTAAGTAGTTTATAAGTGATAAAATTAATTTGCTTTTTGTCTCCATTCGTATCTCACATCTTCTTTTAACCAGGAATATCTGTGAGCAAGATTGCCCTTTTTTGTAGTTACTTCGCCTAAAAATATAGGCTCTGATAAAGTAGTAAAAGGTTTTTTGCCTAATTCAAAATTTGACTCCATTACTTTGTTAGTCAATGTTCTAATTTCTACATTTTCGTAATTATCTGGATTTATCGCTCTGTCAATTCTTGCCATTAATTCGTCAAGATTAAATCTTACTAAATCAATCATAATTTCAGTAGCCTGTCTAACTGTATTTGTTGCTGAATGATCAGAAATTCTAATTTTGCAAATGTCAACAATGTAGTTAATAGGGCATACTTTTTTCACTAAAATATACCCACTATTGCCAAAATCAGTAGATGAAATAGTATTTGTTGTGTAATAGCCTTCTGGCAGGATAGAATTTATAGCCTGTAATGCTACTTCTATTTTTTGCTCAATTAAGTTTAAAGTTGTCATGATCGTGTTTTTTAAAGGTGAAATATCGTTTGTTTGTTTCGATATGTAAATATACAAAGTATATAAATAATATACAAGCATAAATTAAAAAAAAATAAAAAATATTTTCACTTTTTTAGCACTTTCCTCCAAACTGCCAACTTCTGCGCAATCACAACTGCCCTTTGCTTATTACCCTGTTCTATTTTCTTTGCATGGCTTCTGATACTAATGAGATCCATAGCTTCTGCGGGTTCTTTTATTGCCAGGTCCTGGGCTTCCTCCCAGAGTAATTTTTTTTCTCCTTCTTCATAGGTAATCATGTTAAAGTGGAGGCAGAGATCGTACCAATATACCGGCACATCCTCCCAGTTTTTGCCTTTAAAGTTTGCAATCATTTCAGGGAATTCCTTGTGCAATTTCTCACGATCCTGCCTGGCCCTCTCCTCCCATTCTGCCTGGAGTCTTAAAGCTGCAACTTCATTATCATGGCTTGCAATAATTTTTCTTCGATAAATCATATACCCATTAATAATTTTACCTATTGTATGCATATTGGCTTTGCCATAAAACTTTACATTCTCATCGAGTTCCAGGCTTTCAGCTGAGAATAATCTAAAAGCAATTTCTATTTCATTTGCTGCTATCTGGCCAAATGTTTTTATTATTTCTTTGGCAATATTTGCGTAAAATGCCAAATCACCATCAATTCCATACATAGGGAAAACAGAGTTAATTACATTTAGCACTTGCTTATATGCTTCCTTCTGCTCCATGTTGGCAATGCGGTTGCTCCTGGCAGAGATGATTGCCTGCTCATCGGAGTTTCGTGGTTTGTACTGTGTTAAATTAGTCATGTTTAAAAGATTTAAGTTTTTTATACAGCATTACTTTTTCATAATGCTGCTGCTTTTGTTCCTGGCTCATAGCATGATATTTCATGCGCTTTCTTTGGTTCTCATTGGCTCTGTATTGTTTATATTTTTCTTCAGATAAATTAGCTCTATATTGTTTCATATAGGCTTTCATGTAATTGTTTCTGTCTTGTTTAGTTTGCATAATTTACTATTTCAAATTCTACTTCTTCCCAATATTCAACTGCTTTGTATTTTTTTTGATTATATTTTTCCTCTTGCATTTGGGACGCAAAAAACAGAGCGCATTGTTCAGCGAGAATGGAAACAAGAATCTCCTGACCTAATTCACCTCCAACTTCCTGGATGATGATGTAGTAGTGGTCAAAGAGTTCTTTGGCTTTTTCTTTGGGTGTTTTTTTCATTGATATTGGTTTACAATTCATAATTTTTATTTAAAAATGTAATCATAACAGGGCGTTGATTCCAACGATGTGTTTAATGATATTTTCATCCTTCAAATTCATTTACAAGCCTTTCAATCTCCTCTTGCCTCCGCTTCTCCTGTGCGGCTGGGTTTTGGTAATGGAATTTAGTATATATAGCATTTGCTTGGCTATATATCATTGATATAGAAAAGTTGTTTTTCATAAACTTATCAGAAACGTGCCAGGCTGCCTTGGTGAAAGCTGCTACCATATCATCCATGGTCCCTTCCACAACGGCAACTTGCTTAATCCAGGCTACTAGTTTTTTACAATTACTGCCATCCTTCGCTGTCATTATATAGTTTCCTTGCTTATTCTTAGGCAGAGTAACCATAGCGCAATTTTCGTACGCTTGGCAGTAGGCGACAAAGGCGGAGTAGGTTTCGCTCGGCTCTTGGCTTTCTTTTTCTTTTTGCTCCGCAAAAGTTTTTTCTTTTTCTTTAAAACCTTGCTCATAGGAAATGGAATCATGGATGGATTGCCGGGAAAAAGAATTTTTTATTTTAGGTTCAGGAGGCGTGAAAGGCTTTTCAGAATCGGAGTAATTCCTTTTCATTGTAAAATAAAAAAAGCCAAGCAGGTGGAAGACTACTTGGCTTAGGGTGAAACAAAATAATTTTGCTTCATGTTCCTTTGGATAGCTTCCACTCCGTCCAAAGGATATACAAATATAAAAAATTTATTTTACTTTTTCATATCAATTTCTTTTTTAGCTTACGATATCCCCAGTTGTTGTTTGTTCCACCAATTAACAGATTCTCCTTTCTATTATCCAGCGTATTGCCGTTTTTATGAAAGACATTGTTAATAGGGTTTCCCATAATGTGGCGGTGCATCACCTGGGATTTTAAGCCTTTTGGATCCTTTCGGAAGTTTGTAACAGCATGGTAGCATTTTTTATTTGCTATATGTGCGCACCAAGTGAATTGAATTAAAAAATCGTAATCATCATCATCTACAATGGTTACCAAGCCTTTGTTCAGTTGTATTTCCTTTGCCATTTATATAGTGTTTAGTTTTGCATATTCGCCGTAAAATCTGAATGCAGCCTCGTTATATGCCTTGGCAGCTTCAACCTTGCAATCAAAGTAACCGAGTTGTACCCGTTTACCATTGTAATTTATGCGGCTTCTGAATTTACCCTTTTCATCATCAAAGGTCACGCCTTTAAAATTGGTTTTGGTTTTGGCTCTGCTCCTTCTATTCTGGCAGTTCTGCTTTATTGTGCAGATTCGTAAATTTTCCTTCCTGTTATCCAGCGTATTATGGTTGATATGGTCAACTACCATACCAGCTGGTGGGTTCATTATTTCCCGGTGCATGGAGATGCAAGATGCCCATTTGCCATTTATCCGAACATTGCGTCTGGCATATAGATATCTATTAATGTAATTTGCATACCATTTAAATTGGTTCAGCCTTTCAAAGTCATCCTCATCTACAATGGCAGTCAACCCTTTTGATAAGGGTATTTCTTTCATTATTAAGTTGTTTTTAATGCACCAAAGATATAAATAAACAACGTAAATAAAATAATTTATTTTAAAAATAATTTTGTTTATATTTGAGCCATGAAATATTTAGTTGTTACCTCAATTACTGGAGATAAAGATATCTTGGTTGACCCAAAAGTAATCTTTTCAAATTGCCTTTACCTTGCTTTTGTAGATAAGGTAAATCATAACCTTAATGTCTGGAATCAGGTAAAGAACCATGATTTTTCAAACATTGACCCCTTGAAGCACAGGCGAAATGCTAAAGCAGAAAAATTACTTTGCATTCCTCACGATATGGGTATTAACTTTGAATATATCATCTGGCATGATGGCACGCACCAATTATCGGTTGATCCTGATAATATTATAAAGGAATACGGCGAAGCAGATATGTACGTTTTTAAGCACGCTCAAAGACGTTGCCTATATCAGGAAGCAAATGAGATTATAAATCAAAAACTTGATAATCCAGAACTGGTAAAACAACAATTGAATTTTTACCAATCTGTCGGGATGCCACCTTATTACGGGTTGTATGAAATGGGTTGCTACATTAGAAAGGTAAATCAAAATACAATTGATTTTGGGTTGGCTTGGTTTGAACAGGTGTGCAAATTTTCATCAAGGGATCAGGTTTCATTTCCATTTGTGCTTTGGAACTTTGAGGATAGAATAAAGCTGGCATATCTTAAAGGCAATTGCTCAAATTATATCGGCACGCCGTTTGAAAACGAAGGGAATAAATATTTTACTAACCATGCAAATCATATAAGATGATACCATTATTTAGAGTTGCTATGAATCCAGAGGCAGATAAAGCCGTAGCCAAAGTGTTACAATCAGGCTTTATCGGTCAGGGTGAAGTCGTTGAAGAATTTGAAAGGCAGCTAAAGGAAAGGTTTAAAAACGAATATCTTGTAACGGTCAATTCTGGAACATCAGCACTACAATTGGCATTAAGACTTATTAAGGATAAACATCCAAATAAGAAGTACATCATATCAACACCATTGACTTGCACGGCAACTAACTGGGCGATACTTGCAGCTGGGTTTGAAATCATTTGGGCGGATATTGATCCAAACACTTTAAATATTCATCCATTATCGGTTCAAGCGTGCCAAACGGATGAAGTGGCTGCGGTTATGGTTGTTCATTGGGGTGGTGCTGCTGCGGATGTTAAATGGATAAAATCACTTACAGGGCTTGACATTATCGAAGATTGCGCTCACGCTTTTGGCGCAACTTATAGGAATGAAGATATATTGGTTGGGAATTCTGGTAATTACTGTTGTTTTTCCTTCCAGGCTATAAAACACCTTACCACTGGTGACGGTGGTATGCTTATTTTGCCAAGTGAATACGATTATAAGAAAGCAAAACTACTTCGTTGGTATGGCATTGACAGGGAAGGGGATAGGAAGGATTTTCGATGTGAGGCACCAATAAAAGACTGGGGCTACAAATTTCACATGAATGACATTAATGCAGCCATTGGTATTGAAAACCTTAAAATAGTTGATGATAATATTGATAAGCACTTTGACAATGCTTTATATTATAATGAACAATTTCTATATGGAGTAACTGAATTACGAAAATTGGAATTTAAACCTAATTCCAGCTATTGGATATATTCAGTTAAGGTACCAAGAAGAGATGACTTCCAAAGGGCAATGAAAGACAGAGGCATTATGACTTCTCAGGTTCACGAGAGAAATGATATACACCCATGCGTTACAAAGTATAAAACGAAGCTTGATATTCTTGATGATATTATTGGTGAACTATCTAGCATACCTGTTGGCTGGTGGGTAAGTCAGGAAGACAGAGAATATATTGTTGAACAAATAAAAAAAGGTTGGTAATGTTAAAATTAATAGTTAGCGGTAGAGTAAATGCGGATGCACAATTAAAAACAGTTGGAGATACAACTGTTTGTTCTTTTTCAGTTGCTCATTCAGAAAAAGTTTATGGAGAAACAAATACTGAGAAAACCATTTGGATAGCTTGTAATATCTGGGGCGAGCGAGGGGTTAAACTGGCACCTCATATCTTAAAAGGTACTTTTGTTTGCGTGGAAGGATCAGGCGGAGTAAATGCTTACTTGAAATATGGTGAGGCTTCAGCTATGATAAATTGTCGGGTAAATAGCATTGAGTTTGGGGGTAAACCAGTACCGGGAGAAAACAACCCTAAAGTAACCGATTCAACCACATTAGTAAATGATGAATTCCCTTTTTAATGGCGTATTATAACTACCAGATACCTTCCAGTTATTATAAGAATAATATCGGGAAGACATTATATAACACGGTTCTTACGATGAACCCGCAAATCATTATTGAGTTTGGGACATTGCACGGTTATTCAGCTATCGCAATGGCTCAAGCTTTAAGGGATTTAGGAAGTAACGGGAAGATATATTGCTTTGACTTATGGGAGAAATATCCATACAAACATACATCAAAGGAAAACACCCAGATAAACATTGACTCATACGGCTTTACAAAATACATTGAATTGGCTGAAATGGATTTTTATAACTGGAAACCAATACCCTTCGACCTTATGCACTTTGATATATCCAACCATGCTGGGCATCTGAAATATTTAAAGTCAATGAAGGAATATCATTCCATGTATGGCACTATTTTATTTGAAGGTGGTACAAAGGAAAGGGATAACGTTGACTGGATGAAAGATTTTCAACCTATCAATTCATCGGGAATAAACTTTATAACCATTAACGAGGCATTTCCTTCCTTATCTATTTTACTATGAAACTTGCGGTAGTTGCATCAGGCTGGCATTTCCCATTAGATTTTTACGAATCTGTATCAAGGCAAATCAGGATAAAAGATTGGCAGTATGATATGTTCTGCATTAGTCATCGAAATCCGATATACTCAAAGCAAGAAAAGAAAGATTTGCACTTACAGGAATTGGATGCTATTCTATATAAAGAGATTGCAACAATTGAGCAGATAAAGGCATTAGGTTGGGATTACAAGGAATATCCAAACACAATAGGCGACTGGGGTTGTTCTAATCAATGGCTGGATGATTATGACTACAAAAATTACGATTTGCTACTCTTTACCCATGATGACAATTTCATTCATAATTACAAGTGGCTTGGGAATATCATATACTTTATCAATGATGACTGGGAGATTCTTTCCAATTCATGCGGTGATCCTCCAGGCTGGCTTCGTGGTTCGTGCGAGTTCTTCAAGCCATCATTACTTGATAAAATAGGTGGTAAGTTTGACCTAAGTCAGGTTACTTTAAACAGAGAAGGCGAAACCTTATCACCAGATAAATGGGCAGATATTTTTGACTGGAATAACACGGTTCATCCATTGATGACATTTATTAAGGACAATAATATCAAGGTTGGACATATTTCCAATACTTACCGGCATTCAATGTTTGTATCCGAGGGTGAGCGTGGATTTATTTCCCCTATTTTAAAAAAATAAACTTATATTTGTTTAATAATTTATGAAAATGAACACGGTAAAAAAGGATGAGATATTTGGCGTAACCTTTAGAAACAAGGTTATAAGGCAGCGTCTTTTGGATATTCAATACGATTTATGGAAGGCAACCAACCGTAAACATTCTATGGAAGCAGTCCTGGAGGTCTTATTAGATACCTATAAAAACAGGCATAAATGAGGATAGGTATCGTAGTAAATTTAAGCAGCCCAACAACCGATTATTATCGAACGGTTAACCCATTTATCAGGCTTCGGGAATCATACCATAAGTTCATAGTTAAAATGATTAACCCAGATACGGTTAAATGGTATGACTTTTACGACGTTGATGTGGTTATCTTTCAGCGTGCCAATGGTAATGACATACTTGGAATGATTAATGAGGTGAAGCGGATGGGTAAGAAAATTATCTTGGATCACGATGATTTACTCCACGAGGTAAGCCAGGCTAACCCATCAAGCCAGCATTTCAATAAGCCACAAATTAAGGAATCAGTTGAAAAAGCTTTTCAATACGCTAACTGGGTGACGGTTTCAACTCCTTTCCTAAAAGAATTTTATTCCCAGTTTTTCCCTAAGGATAAAATAACCGTTATTCCTAATGCCATTGACTTTCAGGTTACACCGATGCAGCCAGTAAAAAGGGATAAGTTGATAGATGCAAAGAAGCGGTTAATCTGGAGAGGCAGCCAAACGCATCTTGAAGATTTAAACACGGTTAAAAATTTCTGGGAACAGATGCAAAAGAACGATAAGGTTGAAGTCGGTATGGTTGGATTACCTGACTGGATGGGCAAAACCCTTTATCCTAATTCAATCATTGTCCCGTGGAATAACAGCCTTTTTCAATACTTTGAGATGCTGAAAAATTCAAAGCCTCATTACGGGGTGTTTCCTTTGACGATTGACAATTTTAATCAGGCGAAGTCAAATAACTTTGCTATGGAGATGCTGGTAACGGGTTGTATTTCATATGCACCGAAGCTAATTGAAGAGTTTAACATACCCGGTGTAAGGACGTATTTGAACGAGGTTGATTTAATTCACCAATTTACTAACGCTTTAAATAAAGATGATATGTACTTTGTTGACTTGGAAGCGGGGCGTAAATGGATACAAGAGGAAAGGGATTTATTAAAGGTAAATAAATTTAGGTTTAATGTAATGGAAGGTATATGAAAGAAAACAAATTGTATTCAGGAGATGAAATTTATTATAGTCCATCAGCCGATGATGGCAGAAGAGGTTTTATTACACCAGAAAACCCAATGCTGACAAATAAAAATATTGATTACCACGGAGGGGTTACTGGTTATAACCCAATTAAAGATGATGATGACGATGGATTAGGTGTTGATTTAGAAACAGAAATTAAATGGCTAAGAAATGTTCTTTGTACGGTCTTTCTTGCTTTAAAAGACCTGATAGTGCAAAACAATTTTTTTCTGAACACAGCAAACACATACCAAAGTTTTACAAGGCAGTAGGTGAAACACTTAGTACTGGTATTCTTGATGGTAATGATGGTTTGATAACAGAAGAAGGCAGACACACTCACTTTGACTTGTTTGAATTTGAAAGCTGTAACCTTTCAAACAAATTTACTCCAATAGAAAAATTAATCTGATGGAAGCAATAAACGGCATATTATTAGAAAAGCTTCCAGTAAAGGAATTGCACAAGGTTAGTGACCTTATTTACTATGATGGTCCGCTGCTATCGCATTTCCAATCAAGTAACAACGAAAACTATTTATTTTTTTGGGCAGATGTTGATGATACTTTTAATCGCTGGTTAGTAGTTCGTGTATCAATAGAAAGATTACAGGCATATCTAAACGGTAAACTGTCATTCTATAACATCATTACCGCACCCAACGACAACTTTGTTTATAAAGTTGACATTGATGCAGACCTGAATTATCACAATGTTTTGATGCTTTTTCCAGAGCAAATACCTCAATCTTATTTGCCGGACAGAAACGCTAAATACACATTTGACCCTCTTTCAGAAGATTTATCTGACAAAATAAAATCAATGTTTAAAATTGAGGTTATTTGTAAAGATGAACAGGAGCAAGAAAAAACGTATAATAAACTTATTGAACAGAATTACGAATGCCGACTTTTGACATTATAAAAGAAATCAAGCTTAAAGAAACTTTCAGGATTGCAAGTGTAATCGGAAGATTTGATTTACAAAACAACGTAATAACAACGAAATGGGAGGCAAAGGAAAAATAGAACCACGTTGGAAGAAAGGGGAGACAGGCAACCCCAACGGTCGCCCCAAGAAACTCCCAGCCCTTGACGTTATTATGGCAAATGTCATGGGGCAGGAGAAAGACGGTATCACGGCGGCCGAGGCAATTATCATGAAGCTAAGAGAGATGGCAACAAAAGGCGATATTAAAGCTGCGCAATTACTTTTAGATAGGGGTTACGGTAAAGCAAAGCAAAACATTGATATTACGACACAGGGAGAAAAGGTAACAATACCGACGATTATATTTACAAAGGATGAAGATAAAGGTTAATCCTAAATATCAAGCACTCTGGAAGCCTAAGACAAGGTATTTCTTGATTACTGGTGGACGTGGTTCAGCTAAGTCCTTTACCGTTGGGCTTTGGGCTTGTAATATGCTATTGGCTAACCAATCATGGAAAATGCTTTACACACGTTACACGTTAACGTCTGCCAATATATCCGTTATCCCAGAGTTCAAAGAAAAGATTGATTTGTTGGGCGTCGGAGATGAGTTTAACATGACAAACGCCTTGATAAGCCACAAAGTAACAAAGTCAGAGATTATCTTTTCAGGCATCAAAACAAGTTCAGGGAATCAAACGGCAAAGTTAAAGTCGATACCTGGACTTAATGTTTTCATCGTGGATGAGGCTGAAGAATTTGTAAGTGAAAAGGACTTCGATACCATTGATGAATCTATTCGTATGCCTGATATTCCTAATATTGTCATACTGGTTATGAATCCCCAGGATGTGGAACATTGGATATGGAAGCGGTGGTTTGAAAAGTCGCACAAGATGGAAACAATTGAGGGGCAGATGATACCGATAAGTACTCATGAAGATATCACCCATATACATACAACCTACTTTGACAATTATGGTAATTTAAGTTATGACTACATTTTAAAAATCAATGCAATCAAGGAGCAGTCACCTGAGGCATACGCTCATAGGTTCTTAGGTAAATGGCTGGATAAGAAACAAGGCGTTATATTTCCAAACTGGGTAGAAGGAGAATTTGATAAATCTTTGCCTTTTGCCTATGGACTTGACTTTGGGTTTTATCCCGATCCTTTAGCATTGGTAAAGGTGGCAGTTGACAAAGGGGCAAAGAAGATATATGTCCAAGAGGTGATATATAAACAATCCCTTTCTTACGAGGCAGTCATCGAGCAAATGAACCATTTCGTTGAAGCCAACAGTATGATAATAGCCGATACAAGTGAACCAAGGTTAATTGAAGCATTGCAGCAAAAGGGGTTAAACGTGCATAAAGCAGATAAAGGACCAGGCTCAATAGTGGAAGGAATAAAAAAGATGCTTGATTTTACTATTGTGGTTACGGCTGATTCATTTAATATCAAGCATGAGTTAAGGAATTACATTTGGAATGACAAAAAGAGTTCAACGCCCTTAGATGCTGAAAATCACGGATGCGACAGCACACGCTATGCCTTCATGAGGCTTTCTGAGGGTTCAGATTTATTGGCATTTAATTAAAAAACTATGACACCAAAAGAAAAAGCAGATGAAATTTTTAACCATTATCACAACCTTATCCAGGAGACTGGTGGTGAATTGGGTGAGGAAGTACTTGTATCAATCTTGGCAAAAGAATGCGCATTGTATTCGGTTGGGATAACAGTAAAAGAAACATTAGAAGTTACAAGAAAAAATAATTCTAATAATTTTATATATACATATTGGCTAAGAGTAAAAGACGAAATAGATAAACTATGACAGATAAAGAAAAGGCGGTTACCATCATTGATATCATTGAGAAGATAACCCAGGAAATCATTGACAAGCCTAACCATCGTAAGCGGTTGTTGCAAATGCGTTCCCATCTGGAAAAGGCAGTTAAGCTGACAGGCAACGGCATTAAAAGGGAATGGTCACGTCCGCCAAGCCTTCCTATTTTCCAGCATCAAAAGGCAGAGGCAAAGCCATTTGTCCCTGATACCTCGGGCGATGTACTGGCAGACAATTCAACCCCAACAACAAAAAAAGGAAAACGCAAATAATGGTAGTATTTAACATTGGCAACAAACAGATAAAATATACCTATCCTGAAACGGCTTCTGATATAACCATGGAGCAATACATCCATTTTGTCAAATTCCTTTTACCCCAGCATCCACAAGTAGAAAGAGAAGCTATTGACCATTTGGGAGAAAGGGAGCAAGTATATGAGAAGATAAAGCCGTATGCAAAGAAGCTAAAGATTGAGACAAAAGGCAAACAACAATTTGATGTCATTGAACTGCTTAGTTATATATTAGACAATGATGAAGTAAAGGACAATGTACGTCGTTTTCTTCCAGCATTGATTAGCAAATGGCAGACACATAACGATGAGTTAACAAGAAGGCTGGAGATAATGGACAAGGTCTGGGAGGCTCAAGTCAGATATCCATATATGGCAACCGTAGTGAACTACTTTACCGGTATTCCGTTAGATGCCTGTTACGGAAAAGTGGCAGAATCAATTGAACTTAAATACCTTCAATTTCTATTTGAAAAGATATTAAAGGCATTAAATACACCAGATGAAACAAAGTACAAGCAACTGTATGATTTTAATGGCAAAGTCTATACGCTTCCTGATAAGCTTATGGAGAAGTCAACCTTATTAGAATTTAGCATGGCAGCACAATTTGACAAAGCTATCATGGAAATTAATAGCCAACAGGCTGAAGGTCTTTTAAATGTAATGGCGGTATTGCTAAAGCCTATTGGCATGGAATATTCAGATGAACTATTTGAACAGAATAAAATTGACTTTTTAAAAATGCCATTACAGACGGCTTACGAGGTTGCTTTTTTTTTGACAAAGTTAAGCGAGAGATACAGTTTAGATTTGCAGACCTCTATGCTTCAACAGGCGATGGCAAGTCTCAATTAGCAAGTAAAAAACTAAATGAAAAATATGGTTGGTATCTTACCATTAAGAAAGTGGCAGAATCTGGATTGTTTAATTTAACAGGGTTTACGCCTATGGAATCAGCGGAAAAAGCAAAATTGTATCAAGTCTTTCAATATCTTGCAAGCAAAGCAGCGGAAGAAAAGGTACTTGATGAAATATCTAAAAGCAAAAAATGACATTAGTAGATTTAGCAAACATATTCGAAGCAGCCACAAACGCAACAACAGGGTTAAACGGCTTTTCCTTCGGCTGGGCTTCAGACCGAGTGCGATCTCAAATCTATACGGAAGAAGGAGAAAATAATACATATATATTCCCACGGGTATTCTTTGCCGTTCCAACCTTAGTAAATAACCCAATTGTTAGAAGAGATAATTATCAAGTTACTTTATTCTTTGATGATTTATTAGGGTATGATGAGAACGGCGATGTCGATTCAACTTTGCAGATAACAAAGTGGTCAACGTTAATAACATTGGCTGAAAAGTTTATTCTCGAATTAGGTACAACAAAAACAACTAATAGCTTTCCAACAGAGGTAACATTAACGCCTGATTCATTTACTTCTATTCAAAGGCTAATAACAATACAGGCAACCTTTAATATAACAATTAAGAGCGAATGTTAGATAACCTTCAAAAGTTGGCAGATGATATTGGGGATTTAGCCATGACGGTAGTGGCTAATGAATGGAAGGCGCAAGGGCACAACTTAACAGGTTCAGCAATTAAGCAAATGGAAACAATGGTTAACTTTCAAATCAATACGTTAATCATTGAAGGACTTATTCCTGATTACATGGCTTACAATAATTCAGGGGTTAAGGCTGAAAGAATACCATATTACCCGGGCAGCGGACGAAAGGAAAGCGAATATATTAAAGGCTTAATGCGATATGCAAAACAAAGGTTTGGCGCTTCGGATAAAGAATCAAAGTCAATAGCCTTTGCCATTGCATCAAAGCATAAAAAAGAAGGTATGCCAACCAAAGCAAGTGCAAAATATTCAAGCACAGGGAAACGTACTGGCTTTATCGAAACGGCTTTAGACAAAAATAGTCAAAAGTTTATTGAGTTAATTGAGAATGCGATTAAGTTTAGCGTTGAAGTTACCATTGAAAGTTATTATAAATCAATCCTTAACCGATGAGTTACACGATTAACCCTGATACATTGTCAAGCCTTCTTTATCCTGTATCTTATCGGAATATTGAGCCTTCGGCCGTTGTGCAGCAACAAGTTGACGTATATGTCGGTGGAAGTCTGGCAGGATCATTTTTAGCTGCCAAAACGGGAACATCTGGAAGTAGTGCCGTCTTTGATACCAATATTCAAAGCTTTCTTTATTCTGACGTTGCACCAGTTACCGGTACAAAATCAACGTTATTTGGAACATTAAATACCTATTCACTTTCAACTAATACCGATGTTATTAAATCCATTTATTGCGTAGCTAAGAATCAAACGTTGGATTCATCTGGATTCTTGGTAACGTCAACAGCACCTCAATATAGTGCGACGGCTTATGTCATCCCTTCCCAGTTTTATGCCAATGAATATGACTTAGGCGACTTTTACCAGCCATCGGCAAACCCTTTTAAATTCCTGACCACGAACAACCAGGACAGGCGATGTAATGCAGCTGGTAACCTTTATTTATCCTTTGTTGGGAAAGGGGTTAATAGCGCACAATTTGAGTTCTGGACAAATGCGGGGGCTTCATCTGTTACCATTGTTGACTTAGTTAACGCAACGGCTAATAATGATTTATACACTATCTCAGTTGGTGTGGCTAATATTTTTAACACTACTGCTATATTTCACGCTGGCAACTTTCCTACTAATCCTGATACTTATTCCTATTATGAGGTTAGCGTTGGCAGTTATTCGGGTTCTTACACGCAACTTAGCGAAAAGATACAGATAAACATTGAGCCAAATTGTAACGATGACGTTGAATTGCATTGGTTTGGCAAATATGGTGGGGCTGAAAGCTATCAATTTAGAGGCTTAATACAAGAAAGTCAAACGGCAAATGGTGACATTATAAACCTTTCCCAGCCGTGGAATTTGGCAGCATCACCAAAGGCAAACAGTTATGACAAAACAATTATTAAAACAAATCAAAGGGTAAACAAGTCAAAACAAATCAAGTGTAATGTAAGCCATGAAGATGCAGAATATATCGCATCATTGTTTTATTCGCCTGAGGTTTACATTATTGAAAATAACCAATACGTCAATGTTACCATTGCCAATGCGGATATAAGAACAAATGACAATAGAGCAACAGATATTGAGATATCTTTTGAAATTATCTATCCTAATAAACCAGTCGCCCAGCTATGATAAAATTATACATTGGTGGGCAAGAGGTTGATTTAAACCAGGAGGATGTGAATGTTACCATTGATTATTCCATTGAGAATATTGAACTTGGTAATATATCGGGCGCACATTCAAAGCGAAATGTTACGCTGCCAGCAACCAAAACCAATGTAAATATATTTCAGAACATTACCGACCCGGGAGCAATTATTACCAATGCTTATAAGTTGCTTTCGGCACGGCTTGAAGCTGATGGCGTACCAATCCTAACAGGCAAAGCAAGGCTGGAAGGGGCAGATTTACAAGCCATTAATTCAGGATTTTTAGCATCAAATTTCAAGGTATCCTTAATTGGCAACAATGCGGACTGGTTTGCAGATGTTGGAAATACTTTAGTTCGTTCTTTAGGGTGGAATGATATTGAGGTAAGCGAAACAACGGTTAAAACAAATTACAACCCAACCACGGCAGAGCATTGTTTTATCTTGATGAAATGGAAAGCCTGGGAGAATGAGGATTACATCACGAACAATGAAATGACACCAGCCATCTTTATTTGGCAGATACTTGAAAAGGCATTTAGGACAAAGGGATATACGTTAAATAGTATTTTTAAGACGGATCCTTTTAATCGTTTGATTATCCCGATGGGTTTAAACCTGGGTGCAGACTATTTAAAAGACTTTGTCAATTTAAAGGCTTCAATCCCAAGCCCATCATTAATAGATAATATTACCAATCCATCGCCTGTTCTTATAACTTTTACAGATGAGACAACTTCACCAAATTTTGATACTGGGAATAATTATTCAAGTGGCATTTATACCGTACCAATAACGGCAACTTATACATTAAAGGCTGAATTAAACATTGGGAATAGTATTATAATTCCAGACCCATTGGCTGAATTATTGGTTGGCTGGGAAATAAACGGAACATTTGCAGAGGGTGAAGACTTATCGCAAGAAACAAATTTTAATGATTCAGTAAGCATTGAATTTTTAACTGATTTAGTTGAGGGGGATACTGTCAAATTTGTCGTAAAACATTCCAATGTAGGTTTTCTAATGGGGTTAAATGGCTCAATAGAAATAACTGGTAGTAAAGCAATTTTTGAAAGTGGCAGAACATTTGACCTTCAATATGTAATCCCGATTTCATGGTATGTTCGGGATATTATCAGCGACCTGACAACCATTTTCAATTTGGCATGGGAAACCGATGTATTAAATAAAAAGGTATATGCCTACCCAAAAGACGATTATACCATTCGTTACCGGGCAAATAGTACAGGAGCAATAAGCCTAACTACCTTTGACGGCTTCTTTACTGGCTCAAACAAATACGATTTAAACACCCGAGATATTGACGGCTCGGAGTTTGAAATATTAGACGGCTACAAAAGTAGTCAAGTATTGGCTTGGGCAACGGATGATGATACGACAAACAAAGAAGAGGAAAGGAGAGGGGTAAACATTTATTCAGGTGGTTACAACTTCCCAACAGATAGATTTGAAAATGGGGTTGAATTTATTTATACTAAATTCTTTGCTAAAACAATTCATATTAGCGATGTAGCCATAACAAGCGGTGGGGTATATGGAGCGCAAATACCTTTAGTCTTTGGCGATGATTATAACACGGTTACGGATGCCGAGCCAAATTACAACTTAGCCCCTCGTTTGCTTTATTATGCTGGAAGAAGAAGCGGTTTAGACGGATATGTCAGGCTATATGATGAGAATAGTTCAGCATCTTCAGCCTTTGACTTTCCAGCTGCTTTTATGGTTAATTACAACGATCCAAGCGGAGGGGATTTTAACCTTTCTTTTTCCGATGAGGTAACAAATTATTCAAATGTAATGCAAGGGATATTTAAAACATTCCATTTGCAAAGTTACAAGCGAATTGAATTAGGCAAAGTTTACACTACATTTGCAAAGTGGAAGCCAAAGGATATAACCCAGCTTTCATTCAGACGAAAGGGGATTATCGGTTCATCCAACTTTATAATTCAAAGTCTGGAATATAACCCAAAATCAAACAGTCCAGCCAAAACCGTTTTACTTTATGATGAAAAGCCAAACGTTACTGACTTAACCAAAGTATCTAATACGATTACGTTGGCTGGTGCATCCCCACAAACGGGAACGGTTACTGGTTCTGGCAGCGGATTAGTTGGAGCAAATGGACTTGTAATAAATATTCAATTGTCATACAATCCATTCCTTAATTCAAGTACAAACGTATTGGTTTTACCAGTCAATTCAGGAATCACGAACGTATCAAATGTCAATGCCAATGTTATGGTATTCCAGAATGGTCAAAAACTTTTACCAGGTGTTCAGTATAGTATTACAGCGTCAACGGTTACGATTGATACAAATACCCATTATGAAGGTGCAAATTATGAAGTCATTGTTAACGGTGTAACCAAGGGATAATGGACAAAGAGGCATTAGGAAAGAAAATATTTTTGGAATTTTATTCATCATTTATTCTTGATGATGAGATTGAAGCAACTGGTCGGGTATTGTATCTTGCTAAAAAGGCTTCGATAATACATCTTAATTTGATTAAAGGTATCTTGCAGCATGATGAGTATATTGTTAATATGGCGTATCTAAAGGATATAGTCAATAAAATAAATATATAATGGCAGAAAAGGTAATTGGTTTTAAAATACAGATAGAGGGTTTAGCTGGAACAATTGAAACGGCAACCGAACTAAAAAGACAAATTGCTGAAGTCAACAAAGAGTTAAAAAAGGCTTCCAATGTCGATGATATAAAGAAGCTCGAGAAACAACTTATTGACTTAAAAGCAGCCCAATCACTTGTAAATGATGTTACCCGGGAGCAAGTTAAGTTAAGGAAAGAAGAAATATCAGCTAATGACAAAGCCGAAGGAGCATATCGCCGTTTATCAAAAGAATTAAACGACCAACGAAATAGGTATAAGGATTTAGCGGCAGCCGAACAGGATTCAAGTCAGGAAGCAAAAGATCTTTTAGTAAGTATAAACAATCTTGATAAAAAGTTAAAAGGAATTGATGCCACGGTTGGACAATTCCAGAGAAACGTTGGCGGTTATACTGAAGCATTATCCAACTTTTTCCCACGGTTAGGCGGAACGATTGGAAATGTTACAGGGCTTGTTGGCGATTTATCAAGCGGCTTCGCTCAACTTGGGCAAACAACAGGGGTTGCAAACGTTGGATTAGGGGCGGTTGGTTTAGCATTGACAGCTTTCAGTGGCATTAGTGCAATCATTGACGACATTAGCCAATCAGCAAGGGCAATATTTAACCTTAAATTACAACTTGAAAACTTTGGAGTAGCATCTGAAAACTTAGACCAAGTTGCGGTAAGGGCGCAAACCATTGGAGAAATATTTAAGGTTAGTGCGGATGAGGTTGCGGTTGCGGCAAATACATTGGTTAAGGAATTTGGCGTTCCATTTGAAAAGGCTTTTGATACCATTCAAAGCGGATTTTTAAAAGGCGCAAACGCTCAGGGTGAATTTCTAAAGGAACTCAAAGAGTATCCAGCGCAATTTAAAGCGGCAAATATAGGGCTTGAGGAATTTTTAGCGTTGTCCATTGATTCTGCAAAAAGTGGTATATACGACGACAAAGCATTAGACGCGGTAAAAGAATTTGGCTTATCAGTTAGAGAGCAATTAAAAGGAACAAGAGATGCTTTTGTAGCTGCATTTGGTGAAGAATTTACAGATAATTTATTTAACAATTTAAACACGGGCGCAATCACAACTGGTGAGGCGTTAAAACTTGTAACAAAAGAAGTACAAAATACAGGTGTTTCGGGTAAGGAATTACAGGGTTTAATATCTACCGTTTTCCGTGCAGCGGGTGAAGATGCGGGAGAATACGTCTTAACCTTAGGCGATGTTTTAAATAATACGGATAACCTTTTTGTTGCCGAAACCGATTTACAAAAGCAACTTGAAAGAAATATTAAGGTTACTCAGGATTTAAACGAGGAAACGGCAAAGTATTCTCAGACGGTTATTGATGCTGAAATTTCAAGAAAGGAATTTTTAAACGGCTTAAAAAGCATTGGTTTATTTATAACCGATACCTTCATTGGAATATTAAATGCGGTTGGCAAAAGTTTTTCAGAATTATTTGGAATCAATGAAGAATATGTAAAAAGAGTTAAAGCGGCTCAGGATAGAGCAAGTGAGGAGGATTTTCAAAAACTTGTTAAACAAGGCGTTTTAAAAGCAAGAGAAACAAAAAAGCAAGGTGAGGAAATATTGAAAGTTGGTTCTGAAGCATGGAAGAAAAAAGAAATACAAGAAGAAAAACAAAGAGAAATTGATGCAAATAAATTAGCCAAAGCAAATCAATTATTAAAAGAATCATATCTTCAGACGGAAGACGGAATACAAAAAGAACTTGATGCAAAGAAAAAGAAAAGGAAAACCATTGCATTTGGCACTCCAGAATTTAAAAAAGTTGAATCAGAAATAAAGCAACTTGAAAAAGAATTAGAAAAGTTTAACCCATCTAAGGCAGGTTCAAAAGGCGGTGAAAAGTTTGTAAAATCATTTACCGATGGTTCACTTGCAGCCCTCGAAGATGAACGAAGCAAATTGCAAACCGCGTTTTCCAACGCCGTGGTTGGCTCGGGAACACAGAAAGAACTGGCGGTAAAGTTAAACGCAATTAATGTTCAAATCAAAGATGCGGTTGAACAACAAAACCAAATCTTAGCGGATGCGGCGCGTGGTAACTTACTTAAAAACCTTCAGGAGGCCCAGCAACTTGCAACGCTTCCATTGAAGGTTGAACCTTTAAAAAGCGTTAAGGCTTCCGATTTGGCAAAGAAAGAAAAGGAGGATTTGAAAAAGGTGCAGGATGAAATTATTAAAAACTCTGCCGACGCAGCGAAAAAACAAAAAGAAATAAACGACCAGCAATTAAAAGACAAACAAGAAAATACCCAAAAATTAATAGAGTCAGTCAGTAATTCAATTATTTATGTTACCGACATTATCGCAACTTTCCAAAAGGCACGAGCCGAAAAAGAAGCAGAGGCGATAAACGAGCAAATAACAAATACGGAAAAGAATATAGAAGAACTGGAGGCAAAGGCTGAAAAGGCATCTGGCATAAGAAAGAAAAGAATTGAAAGAGATATTGCCTCACAAAGGGAATTATTAAAACAACAACAAGTCGAAGCTGAAGCAATACGAATCAAAGCGGCAAAGGAAGAAAAACGAATTGCCATTATTCAAGCTATAATTCAGGGTGCTTTGGCGGTTCAAAGGGCTTTGGCTTCCGTTCCATTCCCAGCCAACTTACTTGCAGCTATTCCAACAGGTATCGCAGCCGCCGCTCAAGTTGCAACTATATCAGCCCAGCCATTGGCAGAAGGTGGGGTTATTACCGGGGAAAGGGTCAATCAAAGGCAAAACATCCCGACCCGATCTAATGGTGATAATGTTTTGGCTTTTGTTAAACGGGGTGAAGTTGTTTTAAATCAAAGGCAGCAATCGTTATTAGGTGGATCTCCAACCTTTAGAAAGATAGGTATTAAAGGCTTTGCCCAAGGTGGTTTAGTTCCGCCAATATCCGCACCAATACAAGGCATATCAATGACCAATGATTTAAGCAAATATCTAGATACCATTGAAGCCAAAACAGATGCCATAAACAACAGGATAGATAGGTTACAGGCTTATGTTGTTTCTGAGGATATTGCCAGGGATTTAGCTGAAGGAAATAAATTAAAAGTAAAAGCAACTTTATAAATGTGTAATTGTATGAAAGTACAAAGTATATGGGGTGAATTGGCAGCGAGAATTCCGGATGAATTTAAAGAACAAGTCATGGCATCCGTTGACAGGACATATCGGGTATTATCCATTGACCCAACTGATATGGATTATCTATTTTACATTTATAATAACTTTGTCAACCACTACGAGCCAGAAAGTAGAAATTGCCCAGCTTGTCGGACAAAAGTAGTCGGAAAAATGCGTCAAATCGTTCAATATTGGAGAGATGAACAAGGATAATAAGCAAATAAGTCGGGAATTGTTTTTAGAGTTTCAAGAAAGCATAATCGCCAAATTTGCTGCCTTTTGCCATAAAGAAAATTTAAAGGACGATATATTTAACCTTATTGACTTTATCTATCAAACCAATATCATTAAGGATTCAACCATTGCAAAATATATGGTGATGGATTTATATCCAGCATCATTGTTTGAAAATGATTCCAAGATGAATGCCATAACTGATATAAGCATTCAAACGGGGTTAAGTGAAAAAACGGTGTACAATATGGTGCAGCATCCTGAAAGCTTTGGATATGGAATCAGCAAAAAAAGCAATAAGAAAAATAATAATAAATAAATTTACACCATGACTTACGCAGATTATCCAGATACGGCAAAAAATAACGCAAGAAGAGCGTTGAAGCACAAAAGAGAAAACGGTTCTGATTGTGGCACTCGTGTTGGTTGGTTTCGTGCTGAACAGTTGGCGAGTGGCGAAGGCTTAACCGAGGATGAAGTAAGGCGGACTTATTCCTTTCTTTCCCGGGCTGAAGTTTATGACCAAGGAAGATATACCGATGAAAACGGTAATGAAATATGTGGAAGTATAATGTATGACGCCTGGGGTGGAAGTGCGATGAAGGGTTGGGCTGAAAGCAAGTTCAAACAAATAGAAAGAGAAAAGGAAAACAAAGCAATGGCAAGTATTAATGTTGATATAATAGGGGAAATTTCAGAATCGCAAAACTCATTTAACTATCTAAAATATAAGATAGATGAGGCAAAGGGAGAGGCTATTGATTTTACGATTTCATCTGGTGGTGGCTCGGTTACCGAAGGAATGGGAATGGCAGATCTAATAGCAACTTACCCAGGTGATACGACGGCAACAGGAATCGGCTTGGTAGCAAGCATTGCAACGGTTGTACTGTTATCCGCAAAGAAAGTGAAGATGACTGAAAATTCATTTTTGATGATTCATCGCCCGTGGTCACAAGCCGTCGGTAATTCCGAGGAGCTGGAGGCAACGGCAGAATTATTGGATAAGATGGAAGAGAAGTTACTTGACATTTACGTCAATGCCGTTGAGAAAAGGGGTGGCGGTGATGAAATTAACCTTAGAAAGCGACTTAGAAAAATGATGGCAGCCGAAACATGGTTAACGGCACAGGAAGCAAAAGAATTTGGATTCATTGACGAAATTGTAAAAACGGACGAAAAAAATATCAATTTATTACCGTTGCAAAACAGTTTAAGCAAGTTTGTAAATGTTCCAGCAGCTTTATTAATTAACAAAAACGAAGACGATATGGGTAATACCATTTTAGAAAAAATCAAAAGCCTTTTGAATCAAACTGAAGAAACAGAGGTAATTGATGCACAAGCGGTTGAGGTTGAGACAGAAGAAAAGGTAATGACAGATGAGATGGCATTTAACCATTTATTAGCAAAAGGGTATTCTATCCTTACGGCTGAAGAAATGGAAAGTTTAAAGGCTAAATCAAATGAACAAAACCAGTCAATCAATGAGATTGAAAGTGTTCTGGAAACCTTATCAACTGAACTGGTAGCATTAAGAAACCAAGTTAAAAAAGGGGTTGGACTTCCTTCGGGTGGAACAACTGCTGAAAAAGTTATTGAACCAAAAGCGAAATCGAGTCACTTTGATTCTTTTGCTTCTAATGAGACAGAGGAGTATATGCCTATCGCTATTACTTTGGCTCACGAGATTATGAAAAAATTAGCTGATGTTCGCAAGAATCATTCAGAGGTTACTTATCTTAGACCAGATTCTAAA
>OGWJ01000003.1_pt1 | contig 49524 bp, 65 predicted proteins | sample 1575991 | NCBI WGS metagenome assembly OGWJ01 (sample SAMN07581533, study PRJEB24739) | freshwater metagenome | place: Singapore | collected 2015-01 | reverse complement strand
TGATAGTAGAAATTTAGTTCTCATGGGCGGCTGTGCACTTAATTGTGTTGCTAATAGTACAGTAACCAGTGACTGGGATAGAGTATGGATCATGCCCAATCCAGGTGATGCGGGATCTAGTATAGGCGCTGTTGCTGCTTATATAGGTGAACACATAAATTGGCCTGGCCCCTATCTAGGCTACGATCTTGGCAGCGAATACCCCGTAGAGGCCACCATTGATATTCTCAAGACAAAGAAAATTGTGGGGGTGGCTAGTGGACGAGCAGAATTCGGCCCCCGTGCTCTGGGGCATCGAAGTCTATTAGCTGACCCAAGAGGAACGGACATCAAGGATACTGTTAATGCAATCAAACGCAGACAAAAATTTAGGCCCTTTGCCCCCGCAATACTGGAAGAACACGTACACGCATATTTTGATATGCCAGTGGGAATAGACACCAGTCCTTTCATGCAGTTTGTGGCACATTGTAAACGACCAGATGAATTTCCTGCAATCATTCATGCAGACGGTACAAGCCGTGTACAAACAGTAGGCAAAAATGACAGCCCTGGGTTCAGAAAATTATTGGAAAATTGGTATCAGGAAACTGGTTGTCCTATGCTACTCAATACCAGTTTGAATATTAAAGGCATGCCCATGGTAAACAATATTGATGATGCCAAAGCCTTTGAAAACAAATACAACGTGTATGTGTTGAGTTGAAACATTAAATACTAGTATAATGCTAGATGTGTTTTTTCTCAGCTATAATGAATCTTTTGCCGACGACAACTTCCAGAAACTTCTGGAAAAGGCACCACATGCCAAGCGTGTCCATGGTGTGGAAGGCTTTGTCAATGCACATAGGCAGTGTGCAAAAGAAAGCCTTACATATAATTTTTATGTAGTTGATGCAGACGCTGTTATTGTGGACGATTTCACTTTTGATTACACTCCAAGTAAGTTCAAAGAATTTTGGCCAGGGGTTCCAGAAAGTGAATGTCTTTGTGTTTGGAGTAGCATAAATCCTATCAATGACTTGATTTATGGTTACGGTGGTGTTAAACTTATACCTAAAGTGCCATTACTTAGAAAAGATAAAGACACCATTGATTTTACAACAGGGTTTGGCCTGCCAGTAAAGATCTTTAATGAGATTAGCAATGTGTCTGCTTTCAATTATGATGAATTCAGTACTTGGCGTAGTGCATTTAGGGAGTGTACAAAATTGGCGTCAAATATTACCAATAGAGAATTAAAAGAAAATGTAGACGACGATGTGCAGGATCGTTGGCATGAAGAAAACATAAGTAGATTGAGAGCCTGGTGCACGAAAGGCGGAGATAGAAAATTTGGGGAATTCTCCATAGCAGGAGCGAATGCGGGAAAGAAGTTTGGTATTGAAAATGCCGAAGACCCTGACAGATTAAAATTAATAAACAGTTACGATTGGATTAAAAATGAGTTTAATAGATTCTCTTGAAAATTTAGAAACTAAGAAAACAAAACAGCCCATCTTGGTTAATTTGAGAGATGTGCCAGCTGTTTTTTTGAGTTATGACGAACCTAATGCAGATGCAAATTATGAGCATCTTTATAACAATCATCCTAATAATCATCTGATTAAGCGTGTACATGGTGTTAAGGGTTTTGATGCCGCACATAAGTCCTGTGCAGATGCCGCAGGCACTGATAGATTTTTTACAGTAGATGCTGATTGTTTAGTGGACCCTGGAATATGGAAACGGTCATTAGAAATAACACCCGACATATCAAAGGCTACTTTTAGTTGGAGTAGCAGAAACATTATTAATGGCCTAGTCTACGGTAACGGCGGTATCAAGATGTGGTACAGAGAATATGTAAAAAACATGAAGAGTCATGAGGCTGCTGACAAATCAGACGGAAAAAACAACATAGACTTTTGCTGGGACTTCGACAATTATAAACAGATGAACAATACCTATGGTACAGTATTGAATAATGCAACGCCTTACCAGGCATTTCGTGCAGGATTCCGTGAAGGTATTAAAATGGGTTTAGATCAAGGACAAAAAGTTAACCCAAACGATTTTAAATTTAAAATGTACCCTGCAAATTATAGCAGATGGCTAACCTGGATGACTGTAGGTCGCGATGTTGAAAATGGAGCCTGGGCCATATATGGTGCTAGACTAGCTGCATGGAAACTATACATAGAAGAATTTGATCATACGCTAGTTGCAGACTATGATTGGTTCAATGACTTTTGGCAGGAAGTGCATGGTATAACAACCGTTCAGGGTGAGTACATGGAGGACAAAAGCCATGCTGTACTCATTGAACTTAATAAAAAATTAAGACTACCTATTGTGGAATTAGACTCTGCGCAGAGTGAATGGTTCAAGCATGTAAACATATGCCCTCCCAAAGGATCTACTTGGTCTAGCTTATTGAACCATAGTGCATTGCCCTTATTTGGTTTTGGACAAAGATGAACATACCTGTATATTTTCTTTATACCAATGAAGATAACATGAATGAAAATTGGGAGAGATTGAATAAGGTCACTTCCAATGCAATAGACATGGCCAGCGTGGGCACTATATTTGAAAGTCACAAAAATATCGCAGAACATTGTGATGCAGATAGATTTTATGTTGTTGATGCAGACTGCTGGATTGTAGATGGATTTAAGTTTGATAGGGAAATAGAGTTAAAACCTAGAAATGTAGCAGTATTCCGTGCTAAGAATCCTATTAATGGACTGGTATACGGACATGGTGGCATTAAGTTATTCAGTAAAGATTGTTTTAGTGCAGAGCGTCTAGATCGTCCGGACATGACAACTACACTGGCAGATGCCTACATCAAAGTAAATACACTAGCCAGTGAACATAGATTTAATTACAGTCCTTATAGCACATGGAGAACTGCGTTTAGGGAAGCAATTAAACTAAGTTCCGGAATTAATAAAAATAATAATGATCAGGAAAGTTTAGATAGATTAGCCATGTGGTGTTCTGCCGGAATAGAAACTAGGTTTGGATATTTTGCCATAGAAGGGGCACGTCACGGCGTCGAGTATGCCAAGTCCGATTCTGTTGACTTTACATTGGTGAATGATTTTTCTTGGTTGAGATCTCGCTTTTATAATTGGTTGGGTGTAAATGGAAAATAAAGAAAATATTAACAGCTGGTTATTTGGATTGGAAAAATTTTTCCAGTTTCGAGGTGAGCAGAAAAAATATGAACTAATCAGAGCATTAATACAACTACGATATTATAAAATAGAAGATAGGCCCTGGGCCCTAAAAAAATTACTGGCACTGGATGTCAAATCATTTTCAGACAATGAACGTGATAAAAGATGGAACATATACACTGAAATGATGGTCAAGGAAGAGTTGTCCGTTAAGACTGTATTCTGGATAATGCATACAATATGGCATGATGACAAGTTTATCAGTGCGCTATATCTATCGTTTAAAAAGAGAGAGCCGCTGGTGGCCAACGATCTTTTTAGTAAAAGCCAAGTGTTAAGTAAAATATGGATGGCAGAAAGTTTAAGAAAGTTTATTACTAAACCCGTGGACATTTTGCTAATTGGTGGCTGGTATGGACAGCACCGATGGTACCTCAAGGACATAAACGTAAAATCTATTACCAATATAGATCTAGACGAAAGAGCAATGTCTGTCAGTAAAAATATTGCAGACATTGAAAACGAACCCTACCATGTTATAACAGGAAATATTGATGATTTTTTAACACAAGATGGAACCATTGTTGTAGAGAACAAAAATATATCTTTTGACTTAATTGTTAATACAAGCGCAGAACACATGGGAGATGGTTGGTTTCAGAAACTAAAATCAAATCAACAAGTGCTGGTACAGAGTAATAATATGTTTGATATCGAAGGGCATGTAAATTGTGTGGATAATATTGATAATATGATGAAAAAATACAATATGAAACACCTTAATATGGCAGGTCAGCTGGCACTAAGCCATGGAAATAGATACATGTTATATGGAATAAAATGATGTATAAGTCATCAGAGATAATCACTGTCCATTTAGAACTATCTGAGCTATGCAATGCTAGTTGTCCCCAATGTGCAAGAAATATTAACGGTGGAGAAGAAAATCCGCAATTACATAATGCTGAACTTTCTCTAGAAGATGTTCAAAAGATATTTAAACCTGATTTTATTAAACAACTTAAACGATTGTATATGTGCGGTAATTATGGCGATCCTATTACTGCCAAAGACACTCTAGAAATATTTGCATACTTACGTAGTCATAATAATAAAATGCAATTAAGTATGCATACCAATGCCAGTGCTAAGTCTCCCGAATGGTGGAGCCGATTGCCAGCTGCCATGGGAAAGAATCATTACGTTGTATTCAGCGTAGATGGTTTAGAAGATACTAACCACTTGTACAGACAAGGTACTGTGTGGTCTAAGATTATGGCCAATGCAGAAGCTTTTATTAAGGCAGGTGGAAGAGCACGATGGGACTATATTGTATTTGCACACAACGAACACCAAGTCGAAGAAACTAAAGCACTAGCAGAACGCATGGGCTTTGAAAAGTTTTCTATTAAAAAGTCTAATAGATTTTTTAGCACAACTAGAGGTGCTGTTAAAATGGCACACCAAGCAGGCAACAGAAAAGGTGCCGAAACTACGCTAATAGCAATGCCTAAAAATCCCGAGTATCAGAATTCAGCTATCAAACAAATGGTTGAAATTAGCAAAGACAAGGGAGAGATTCCTATTAATTTCATGACGACGGTCAAGGATACTGAAGGCAAATTAGGAATCCAAGTGTTTAATCACGATGCTGAGAAGAAAAAAGATATGGAACGTTACTGGGATAGCGTTCCTATAAAGTGCAAAGTAGCCGAAGAGAAAAGTGTCTATATAACAGCAGAAGGTTATGTAATGCCTTGTTGCTGGACTGCCGGCCAAATGTATATCTGGTACTGGAAGCCAAAAGGTGGCCAAATTTGGTCAGCAATTAACAAAGTAGGTTTAGACAAGCTAGATGCTAAACAATACGATCTTTGCGATATCATTGACGGAAAATTTATACAAGAAGTTGTACCCGACAGCTGGAATTTGTCAAGTTGTGCTGAGGGCAAGTTGGCTGTTTGTGCAAAGACATGTGGCACTAAATATGACGCATTCAAGGAACAATTCCAATGACGCCGAAAGAATATAATTAGTTTTTAAAAGTTAGAAGGACAAGCAAGCCGGCTACTACACTAACATGGTTAAACACGAGTTAGATCCTATAGAAAATATTAGAGTTATTTCATGAATAAAGATTTTGACAAGTATAATAAGGTGCCCAAAAATTTTTGTCTGCTACCTTTCGTACACAAAGCAATAGATAGTAACGGTGATTATAAGCCTTGTTGCGTATCTGACCCACATAAAACTGAAACAGGTCAAGTAGCCAATATAAATTTTATACCACTTGATGAGTTCGTAAAAACCAAAGAGATAGAGAATTTTAAGCAGCAGTTCAGAGACAATCAACGTAGTGAGTTATGCTCAAGTTGTTGGAGTGTAGATGATCATGGTGGTGAGAGTCATAGAAAACGTGTCATGACGTTTTTTATGAACAAGAGTTGGGACGACGGACAAAGTGAACTATACAAAAAATTTGATTTTTTCTTTAATAACCAAGCAACATGGGAAGATGTATCTGCAGAGTTGGAAAAAATAGATGTTCCCTTTGATTTAGAAATAGAGCCCGGTACAACCTGCAATTTTAAATGTCATTTCTGTGGACCTTACGCTAGTAGTAGTTGGCAAGCAGATCAAAAAGTATTGTATGGTACCAGTGAAGCAGAAGTAAGCAAGTTTACTAAAATGGGACATTGGGCTCTGGACAGTGAACTATGGAATAGTGAGGTAATGTTTAACAGCAGGCGCTTCCACTTCATGGGAGGAGAACCCATGTTAATTGACGCACATTTTAAGTTTCTAAGAAAGCTGTCGGAACGAGAAGATGCTAAACGAATAATAATTTCCTACAACACTAATGCTAGCAAGCTGCCCCCACAATATGCACTAGATGGAGTTTACAATAAATTTAAAACTAATCGTGTGGCCTTTAGTATAGACGCCATAGGAGATAGGTTTCATTATCAAAGATACCCAGGCAATTGGGAAGAAGCTGAACAAAATATAAAAACATGGGTGACTTCTATTCCCAACTGTATAGAAGCAAAAATAGATCCGGGATGGAGTATATTGAACTTGTTATACATGGGCGAATTATTCCTATGGGCAGACAACTTTAAAGTTAGCAACAAACTAAGCAATATACAATTTGATTTTGATGGACATTATTATTTTGGTCCATATTATTGCCCTCAAACTTTGAAACCAGAGCAAAAAGAATTATTTAAACAAAAAATGACTGCTGATATTAACATGTTGCGAGTTAAACTGCGAGATCCTAGAATGATGGAACGTGCAGAAATTACCTATAAGAATATATTAGAGCATATGCTGGCCGCTGACAGATGGTCACAAAAAGTAGAGAATGAAAGAAATTACCGTATACGCGGCCTTGATAAAATAAGACAGCAGAGCCTTAGAGATTATGAGCCCGAATTAAATGATATCTTGAAACTATATGATTAATGATCCACCTAGCATTGAGATAGAACTAACCAGCAGGTGTACATTATTCTGCCCAGAATGCCCCAGGACAAAAGATGCCAAGCAGGAAGAACATCTTTGGAATTTTGGAGAGCTCTCTATAGACTTGGTTGAGCAGCTATTAAAGAACACACCAGGTACACGCAATATAATTTTTTCCGGAGGGTATGGTGACCCTATATACCATAGCAAGTTTATTGAAATAATGGAGCTCTGCAAAATCTATAACAAAATGGTAACGGTAAACACAAATGGCAGTTATCGAAACTCAGAGTGGTGGAGCAAACTGGCTAATACAATGGGCTCTAAAGTTAATTTTGTTTTTAGTGTGGACGGACTAGAAGATACAAATAAGGTCTATAGAATAAACTCTGACTGGTCTAGTATTTTAACTGGTATGAAAATAATGGCTAGCGAATCGGCGGCCACTACTGAATGGAAGTGGATTTTGTTCAGGCAAAATCAAGATCAAGTAGAGCAAGGATACAAACTAAGCAAAGATATAGGTATAGATTCATTTATGGTAGTTAACAGCGGAAGACCTTACCCACCTGGAATGCAACCAACAATTCCTTTTGACGAAGTGCTGCACAGATTAGAAAGGGTAAAAAATGATATTAGATCCTGAATGTTATTCTAATAGGGCTATATTTTTTGTTAGGGCAAATGGTACTTATTTGCCCTGCTGTTACAGTAGCACCAATAAAGAATTCGAAGACTTTATAGGGCCAGAATTGTATAAACAATTAGACCTAAACAAGTATTCTATTGAAGAAATTAACAATTCGGAAGCCTGGAAAAAAATTCGTGCGTCAATAGAGTCTGACAATCCACTGCCCTTTTGTAAAACATTTTGTAGCAATAATAGAGACAGCACTAAAGATCTAGCTGGAAATGAATTTAAGAAAGTTGAATAATGAAACCATTTGATCTCGCATTTAAGTTATATGCTTACAAAAAATATGATATCTGCGATATATCTTTCAGGATAACAGACACGTTTGTTTTAACTTATAGGCTAACGCATGACGAAATTAAACAGTTATTTGCCGGCGCCTATGAGAAACCAGGTGTCAATTTAAGATTATCATGCGGAATAAAAATTTATGCTGTGGTAAAGAAAAATGTAGATGCACTACGCTTAACTATAAACACACATGGTGGCAACATTAATCTTCGCTATGAGATCAAAGATTTTGAAAATTTAATAACAGATTATAATTACCAAATGAGCAACGCGGTTAAATGGGATGAATATGACCCAAGATAAAGACATAATTTATGTGAATGGCGATAGTTTTACGGCTGGTTCTGATCTAGCAGATTACCTGCTGCCTGGGTATCCAGAAGAGATAACGTTAAATGACATGGTGAATAATCATGATACAAATCGCATAAATTCCTATACAGAATGGAAGCGTGAACAACAGAAAAAGAAGATTGTAAATTTCAAATATCTATCTGATATAGAGACTTCAAATCGATGGTCAAACAAGTTATCCATGATTATCAACAAGCCAGTATTAAACAAGTCACATCCCGGATCCGACAATTTTTCTATATTTGCGAGAACGTGTAGTGATATAGAAAAACTGCGGGCATCTGGCACCACTGTTTCTAAGATAATAATACAAATCACAGGATTTATGCGTTACTCTTATATACGTAGTGCAGAATATAGTTCGGGAGATGTCTTTAAATTAGACATTCGAACATTACATAGACTGGAACTGGCAGACGGATTCTTTTTCAGACATCTAATGCCCATGTACATGGGATCTTCAATAATAACAAAAGCAGAAAATGAATTTTTAAAGAGATCTTTATATGAAGAAGTCGTCTATGGCGATCAGCCGCAATCTTCCAAACTCATTGGACACTTATTGAATTTAAAAATGTTTAAGGATGCTGTGCGTGGCGTCTCGGGTGTTGATCCCATAATCGTTGATAGTTTGTTTATGAAAACATATTTGCATTATACATATTCTGCAAAGTACCTGGAAAATAAAGACTCATATGTGTATAAATTATTTGAAAATGTATTTTCAGATCAATTAATGACAATGTTTGATATACCGGACTTTTACGAGAAATCTATAACGTGTGGCGGTCACTTCAATGCAAAAGTCCATGAAAAGTTTGCTGAAAAAATAGCAGAAAGGTATTTTAAATGAGCAAAGCGTTCTGCGTAATACCCTGGGTGCAGATGGCATCAAAGCCCATTGGCACAGCAAGAGTATGTTGTCTGATGACCAATAGTAAAGACAGCCAGCAAGGTACTATTAGGGACGAGAATGGCGTACCCTATAATCTTGGCCGAGATGATTTTGATGTCATTAAAAACGGTGATAAAGCAAGAGAAATAAGGTTATCCATGCTGGCCGGGGAACGTCACGCAGACTGTAATACCTGCTGGGTTAAAGAGGACATGGGTGCATCCAGCAGACGTACAGTCAGTAATAAAATGTATGAGGGTGAGTTTGATTTAGAGACAGCAAAACGCCATACAGATGCAGAAGGTAATACAGATTGGCAACCTAGTTACTGGGATCTGAGATTTGGCAATTTGTGCAATCTTAAGTGTGTGATGTGCCACCCTGCTAGTAGCAATCAATGGTATAAGGATCATGTTCTTATTAATAATAAAACAAAGTTTACTGATTCGGGAACAGAAATTAATCTCAAGCTGATCAATGATAGGTATGTAGACGGCGGCGAATATAATTGGTGGGATAATCCGGAATTTTGGGCTAGATTAGAAGCTAAGATTCCCTATCTTAAACAGGTATACCTAGTAGGCGGCGAGCCTATGTTAATTGAGCCGCACTACGATTTCCTGCAAAAAGTAATAGACAGTGGTAGAGCGCACGAAGTAACACTGGAATATGATACCAATCTAACTGCAATACATCAGCGAGCATTAGATTTATGGAGCCACTTCAAGCGTGTATGGCTTCGTGTCAGCGTAGACGATTATGGCGATCAGTTTAACTATATAAGATTTCCTGCAAATTGGGACATGGTTAGTAAAAATATAGAAAAATTGTATGCACAACATGATAACATCAAATTTGATTTTACAGTCACATGGCAGTTGCTTAGTGCATTTACAACACCAAATCTAATACGATATTTAAATAAGTTTCCTAAGGCCAACGCCAGCATTAGAATATTAAGCAATCCTGAATACTTCGATGTGGCTATTTTGCCTGCTGCGGCAAAGCAGCAGCTTATTAGTATATATAGAGAAATAGAACTAGAATGTCCACGAATTAAAGTTAATCATTTGATTAAATATTTAGAATCCAACATGCAGGGCGACGATGAGAAAGTTAAGTCTTGCATGAATGTTTTATCTAAGCTAGACGCCATTAGAAAAACAAATTGGCATACCACTTTCTCGGAGTTAAACAATTTATATGAATGAACATAATAATCCAAATTTGAGTCAGCAACGAAAAGGCTGGCTAGCGGATGTATCCAGAACATTTTGTATCCTTCCTTGGATACACCTAAGCACAAGACCTGACGGGCAAATGCGTGTATGTTGTACAGCCAATGCCAGCAGTGTTGGCCCCACAAACGAGAAACTACATGGCGGGAATATTGGCGTATTAAAAGACAAAGAAGGACGCCCTAACAATCTTAACGTGTCAGACTTCGTCAGCAGTTGGAATAGCGATTACATGAAAAACGTAAGAACTGCCATGTTGGCGGGAGAGAAGCCAGCAAGTTGTTTGAAATGTTATAAAGAAGAAGCAGCTGGACACCGCAGTAAGCGCCAGTGGGAAACAGAATACTGGATGAAGCGTGTTGATGTTAAAGAACTGGTCAGGGAAACAGACGAGGACGGAACTTATCAACCTAAGCTAAGATATATTGATTTAAGATTTGGAACCAAATGTCAATTGGCTTGTATTATGTGCAGCCCGCACGATAGTTCAGGTTGGGTAAAAGATTGGCAAGCAATCTATCCCACATTAGAAAACGATAAAGTAAAAGAAATTTGGAATTGGGAAAACAAGGGTAGCACCAACGGCAGCAGTTACAATTGGCATAAAAATAATCCTGTGTTCTGGGAACAGTTTTATGAACAGATTCCCCACATGAAGCAATTGTATTTTGCAGGCGGGGAAGCACTTATCATCGAAGAGCATTATGCTATTTTAGAAGAATGTATACGTCAAGGCTATGCTAAGGATATGGAAATACGCTATAACAGTAATGCTGTAGAATGGCGCGCGGATCTATTTGAGTTGTGGAAACATTTTAAGTTAGTACGATTCCACTATAGCGTTGATGACTTTGATGTTAGAAATGAATATATTCGTTATCCTAGCAAATGGGAAAGAACTAAAGAAGTATTCCATATTCTAGATACACAGACCAGCGATAATGTAGAAGTAACGGTGGCTTGTGCAGTAAACGCATTAAACATCTACTATTTGCCGGAATTTATTAAATGGAAGCTAGAGCAAAATTTTAAAAAGATTAATAAGTGGCCATTAGGTGCAGGTGGTATTAATTTCCACTTTGTATATTGGCCTGCATTCCTAAATGTTAAAACCTTACCTGGCTGGTTTAAAGAGCAAGTGTCTAAAAAAATAGAGGAATTTATCCCATGGTGGACTGAAAATTATATGTTGGGAGTACCTAAGGGCACATTGTTAACCAAGGACCAGTTCCTTCAAAATGACTATGGCGTAAAAAGACTAATGGGACTCGTTAGATTTATGAAGAGCGAGGACTGGAGTAATAGACTCCCGGAAATGAAGGACTATCTTGAAAAAATTGATAGTCATAGGGGTACAAGCTTCTATGAAACATTCCCAGAAATGAAGGACATATTTAGTGATGTTACTGCCGAGTGAAAAAGAAAAAATTAGGGCTTGGCTGGACACCAATAATTACTGTGCAATGCCGTTCAATCATATCGCTGTAGAATCTAACGGCGATATAAGACCATGCTGTCTTGGAGACCCGCTGAAGAACCCAGACGGTACTTCGTTAAGCATCATTGGAAAGTCCATTAAAGGAATCATAGATCATCCTACACATGTGGCGTTCCGTCAAAGTTTCCTTGATAATAAACAGCATCCTGCATGTCATCCTTGTTGGGGAGTCTATCATAATGATAGATTTTCTGGAAGACATGTCTATTCCAGCAGTGCCAAGGTCGCAGATGAAGTCATGAGAATCATTGATGGCAAACAGCCTGAGCAAAAGCTAATGTGGTTGGAAATTAAAGCAGGCAATCGTTGCAATTTAGCCTGCAGAATTTGTGGACTATGGAATAGTGCTCGCTGGTTAAAGGAGACTTACGAGCTTAGAAAGAAACGTGCCAATGGCATATACACTGAGTTTGCAAAGAGTCCTGAGATGTTGTATAATACACAATCTAAATGGATTGATGATGTGGATTTTTGGAAAAAAATCGATGGATTTGATGACATTAGAATCATGCATTTTATGGGTGGCGAGCCCTTGATGATCGAAGAGCATTTTGAAATGCTCAAGGCAGTTTCTGAAAAATTTGATGCTAGTAAAATATACATCTGGTATAATACTAATGGCACCATTGTCCCTACATCAGAGCAAGAAGAAATATTGAGTAGGTTTAAAAAAGTTTTGTGGTCCATCAGTATTGATGATTTTGCTGACAAATTTGATTATCAAAGAAAAGGCGCAGTTTGGCAAGAAGTACACCCCCAACTAAATTATTTCTATAGCAGGCCAAACTATGAAAGCACCATTGATGCAACAATCAGCATATACAATATATACACCTTTGTTAATTTTATTAATGAACTAGACAAGTTGGGCCTGGCTAAAAGTCTACAACCGCATTTTGTTACTACAGGTAACGGCATACACAACGTTAGAACCCTTCATCCTGACATCAAAGAAAAGATTAAGGCAAAACTATTGCAAGACAAGGAGACTCTAAAGCCAGAGTTTAGATTCCACTTGGATGACATAATCAGGTTCATGATACAGATTGATGCGTGGAATCCTGATATAGATCAGAAAAGAAAATTCGAGATACTTGAAGTTGATGGTTTTAGAAATGAGAATTTCATTAAAACATTTCCGGAAATGGCAGAATTATTAGGTTATGAGTAACAAAGAACTTAGTTCTACAATATGTCTATTACCGGTTAGCAGCATCAATATACACGCAACTGGAAAAATGGTTCGTTGTCAGATGAGTGAAACTGCTATGGGTGATGTATCGGAAGGTTCTATCATCAAGCAATGGGATAATGAAAAGTTCCAGGAATTGAGACAAGCACAATTAAATGGCCAATGGCTCAAGGGTTGTGATAATTGTCGCATCAAAGAAGAAAAGGGCGTAGTAAGCAAACGTCAACATTGGATGACCTTGGATGTATTTAAAGACGTATGGGATCGTGTAGATTGGCAGAAAAAAACAAATAATAAAATATATCACCTGGATATTGCATTTAATAACCTTTGCAATTTTAAATGCAAGATGTGTAGCAGTGCCTACAGTAATGCATGGATTGGTGATGAAAACAAATTAAAGGACATGGGATTCCTTGGTGGCAGTTCGGGTGCAGATATAAGAACTAGCAGCACATGGAATAGGCAAAAGTGGACGCTGAGTAGTGAGCAACTATCAGAAGTATTAGACAGCGCACCCGATCTACGTCGTGTTGAAATACTGGGAGGAGAACCATTTTTAGTGCCAGAGTTTTTAGAATTTCTTGACATGTTAAAGAAGCGTGATCTACACAAAAATATAGAACTAATGATCACCACCAATGGCAGCGTAATTACTGAAGAAAAATTAAATGCACTAGAGGGTTTCAAATACGTAAACATCAATCTTAGTTTAGATGGTACCGGCCCATATTTCTCTTATATGCGTAGTGCAGGTATAATAGATTGGGATGGTATAGTGGCAAAAGCACAACTAATCAAAGATTGGTGTGATAGAGACAGAGCAGGCAAATACAAACTTAACATGAACGGTACATTTCAGTTAATTAATATTCTTAACGTAAAAGACTTTATTGAGTTTATTATTAAATTTTATGGCTGGGACACACTGGAGCCATCTACTGCCAGCAAAGAACGCCATAGTTTTGAACATAGAATTTTAGTTGGTCCAAAAATGTTTAAAGCAGACTGGGCCACCATTAGGCTTGTGGAGGAAAGCATTCAACAAATAGAATATTTGCAGGAAACATATCCTTTCTTGACACGTATTACCGAACGTAGATATCTAAACGACATTAAGACATTGTTGCTAAAGATAAAAAACGAGCCACAACAGGATGCAGAAAAATATAGAAAAAATTTCGTAGAATTTACCAATGCAATCGACAAGATACGGTCTGAAAGCATAGCAGTTGTAGCTCCCGGGGTTTATGAGGAATTATTCAAATGAATCAGGATAATTTTTGCTATATGCCATGGCACGGTCTAGCTATAGCGGCCAACGGTAATATTAAACCCTGTTGCCAATGGGGTTCTAGCCTCGGTAAAGTGGAAAACGTTAACATAGTTGATGTATTTAAAAAGCATCCTAAGATAGTTCAACTAAGAAAAGATTTTTTAGACGGTAAAAAGCCCTCAAGCTGCAACAGTTGCTGGACACGTGAACAACAAATAGGTGAAAGCAGGCGCAAATGGTTTACTGAAAAGTTTATGCACACGGTAGACCGAGAATACATCTACGACGTTGATTTAGACGATGTTAGATGGACACAAATGGATATTAATTTAAGCAACGTATGTAACTTAAAATGCCGCATGTGCGGAAGCTGGGCCAGCAATAGTTGGTTTGTGGAAGATCTAATGCTGGCAAAAATAAATCCTGATTTTGAAAAAGAAGGTAATCCAGCAAACCAAAAAATTAGGCAACACGAATTAAGCGATCTACAGTCATTGATACCATACTTAGATGGACTTATACGTATAGACTTTAAAGGTGGCGAACCTATGATGGCTAAGAACCATGTAGAGTTCTTAGAATTACTCATTGAAAATAAGCTGAACGATAACGTGATCTTACAATATACAACCAATGGTACTATAGTGAATCCAAAAATACTAAACACACTGGCGAAATTCAAGAAAGTTAGAATAATGTTTAGCATAGAAGGTACAGATGGATTATACAGTTATATTCGTGGGGGCAAATATACCATAGAAGAACTGGAAGAAGTTATCTCCATGTATAATCAGCTGCCAAATGTAGAAATGGGATTTAATGTAACTGTACAGGCATACAATTTATTAAATCTTGACAAATTATATTTTTTACTAAAACAATGGGATGACAAATATGAAAACGTTAGCAGTAATAATGCGTTTACCACGATATGTAATAGCCCCATGTATCTGAGTCCATTTGTTTTGCCTGATGAATTAAGACAGCGAGCCATCAACAAATTATCTTCTATTCAAGACTTTGTACATCTAACGAAAAACCTTAAAGACAGTAAAATTAATCAACAGCACTGGAAAACGTTCAAACAGTTTACCATTGAGTTAGACAAAATAAGATCCGAAAACGTTTTGGATCATGTGCAGGAACTAGAGGAGTATTGGCATGAATAAGGAAGTAATTTACGTAGGTGGCGATAGCTATGCAGCCGGTGAGGATCTAGCAGATCATTTGATACCAGGTTATGCATATAGATCAACAAACGATCTTTTAAATGCTCTTAATACTGATAAGTTAGCAGAAGAAATCTATAGTTGGATCATACGCAGAAACGAGTTCATCGATAAGACTAACAGTCATAAATTATGGACTGATACATGTCATGAGCTAAGGTGGTCCTCTGTTTTGGAAAAATTGTTATCTAAAAAGGTTATGAATATTTCCTCCAAAGGAGGTAGTAGTGTATATGCTATATGTTATCGTGCTGTCTACGATATTAAAGAACTACAAGCGGCGGGTTATAAAATAACTGACGCTATCATACAATTAACGGGTACTGGTAGATATTCTTTCTTTACTAGGGCTAAGGATAAAAATATTCCGTATGAAAAATATCAAATAACGTCATTTAACACAAGTCATTCTACATTTAAACGGTTAACTGATGAAATAGTAAAAATTGAAGATTATGAAATGTCATTGTATAGAACATTCTATGAACTATACGTAACAGAAATTCTTATTGAAAATTTAATCGGCAAAAAACCCATATTCGTTGACAGCATGTTTTTTAAACATAGCGAATTTCATCTACCCGATCCCAGGTTTAACCCATTTAATTTAATTGTAGATAACAATCATCCTAGTTTTGTCACTGATTTTTCAAAGTCATTGGCAGAGCGTACAGAATTTTCGATGAGGGATTGCGTAGAACATAATGATGAAAAAGTTTGGACAACGAATTATCACTTTACTAGGGAAGTGCACGAACGTTTTGCTAAGAAGATAGCGGAAAGATATTTCAAATGAAAAATTTGGTAGCAGTTGAAGATAACTATGCACCCAAAGACGATTGGCTAAGAATTGAATGGAATCTTGGTCGACGATGCAACTACGACTGTAGCTATTGTGGTAGCGACATACACGATCGTGAAAGCTCTCACCTTGATATATCTGTAATTGAAAATACTGTGAAACAGATAGCGGCGGTGGCACGTTCGCAGGGCAAAGAATGTAGGATAAGTCTTACTGGCGGCGAGCCTTTTGTGCATCCAAAAATCATTGATGTACTCAAAATTATCAAGGGCAATGGAATTGATAAAATAAGCGTAACAACCAATGGCAGTGTACCACTGGCAAAATACCAGCAAAGTCTGCCCTATATTAACTACTACATATTCAGCTATCATTTTGAGTTTGCCTATCACGACAAGATCATAAACACCATAGTAGAATTAAATAAGCTAGTTAAAAAGGAAAACAAACAAAATCTTCATGTGCATTTAATGTATCTTCCTGGTAAAATGAAAGAGGCAAATGAAATAATTGATATAATGAACGAGAACAACGTTCATTGGGCCATAAGAAGGATTCGTCCAAGAGTTGATCCCATAACAGGCACATGGGCTGCTCCGGGTATTAGTGGATTGAAGACGGTGGCCAAGAAAGTATCAGATGCTTACTATTCAGATGAAGAACTCGCGTTCATGTTGGAAAAAGAAAAATGACAAATAAAGTAACCAACTGGGCTAATATTGTTGTTCACTATGATGACGCCTCATCAGAAGAAAGCAATGTGAATCATTTGCTTGCAACAGAAACTAATAAATTTAAAGGTTGGTTATGCTGGGCCGGAGTACAAAACCTTACCATAGATAATAATGGCAATGTATGGAGAGCAATATGTAAGGTAGGTGGAAAATTGGGAGATGTACACAATGGATTTACGGTACCAACAGAACCTATAATATGTACCAAAGAATCCTGCAATTGTGCAGCCGATATACAGCTCAGCAAAGCACATACAGATCACGTTAAACGATTGAGAATTGATAATGAGTAAAGCTAAAAAATACCTTAAGAATTTTAAACCCAGTCAACATTTCAAAGAAAAGTACGGATTCACTGTTGACGATAATACCTTTTGTATAATGCCATTTATACATATAAGCACAACCACCAATGGCGAATTTAGATTATGCTGTAGAAGCAAGAAATTATGGAACATTGAAAACATAGGTGTTAAAGATCTTTGGAATCACTCCAAATATAAAACAGTTAGAAACAACCTTACGGAGGGAGTTAGAGACACACACTGCCAAGCATGTTGGAAAATGGAGGACAAAGGAATAACTAGCCTACGACAAAGCCAAAATTTTGAACGAGTAGAGCAGTACGGGCACCTAGTTGCACACTGGCATAAAACGTGGTTAACTCAATGGGATATTCCTATTGTTGAATTTAAGTTCAGCAACCTATGTAACTTAAAATGCCGTATGTGCTGGCCTAAAGACAGTACACCATGGATGCAAGACTGGCGTGCAGTAGAACATTTATATGAGGAAGGCGAGAAGAATTATATAGATGAAATCATTGAGAAGAATAACCTCATGAAGAAACCGGTCATGAATTTATTCGAAAGCAACGATCAGTTTGTCAAGGACATTGAGGAACTACTACCCACTATTAAAGAATTTGAGTTTGCAGGAGGGGAACCTTTGATGGATCCACTACATTTTAGATTCTTGGAAAAGATAGAAGACTCCAGTGACGTGGTACTAAAATATAGCACTAACCTAACGGATCTGGAATCCAAAAAGGGAAGAAATGTCATTAATTTATGGAAGAAGTTCAAAGCAGTTAGACTGACTATTAGCATAGACGGTGACAGTGAATTAAACTCTTATATTAGACAGGGTTCAGTCTGGGACGAAATTGTCAATAACGTGCACTTGGTCAAACAGGAGTTGGGAGAAAAATTGGACTATATTAAGGCTAGTACAACTATTAGTGCACTTAATATAGAACACCTAGTAGAAACTATGGATGCTATTACCAATGAAATGGGAATAATGTGGCATACTAGTAGGTTACAGTGGCCCAGTTTCATACATGCAAACGTCCTGTCTGTTGATCGCCTGCATGCGGCGAAAGAAAAGATAATAAACAAACTATCTGTAATGAGTGAGGACACCATAGAGGAAATTAACAACAGACGTCATTTGACTGATGCCATGCATTGGATTGACGAATGTATCGCTACCAATAAACATGACGAAATGTATGCTAAATTTGTAGAGTTTAACGGCATATTAGATTCTAAGCGAAAAACAGCAGATACCTAACAATAAATATTTTAAAGATAGGATAGACATGGCTTATTACGATTATAGATATTTGTGCGAACATAATGTGGGCTTTGGTTGGGTAGACATATCTAATAAGATAAACAACATCACTGCCCTGGCATTTTCTAGAAACATAACAGAATATTGGATACAGGAAATGGCAAATTACAAGCTACTAATCGCTTGTAAAAACACTCATGACGAAGTTTTGGAATGGGCAGCTGATAACAACTTAAGATATGTAATGATAGCGAACATTGGTAATAACCTAAGTAAGAGGTATAATTTCTTACAGGAGTTAACAGAATGGTTGAAAAACAATGAAAATTTTACACTAGTTGGACATATACTTGATAAGAACGATAAGTTTTATGAGTTGCATCATCAATTTTTCATGGTTAACGTGACATGGTGGAAAGAAGCTGGTAGACCAAAAATTGGTCAGGAAGAATTTAATATGGCATGGCAAACAACAGAGCCCATACGAAGTGATCAAAACTGGCACGATGCTTACACCCCGCATTGGATTGAAAAGGGAAATAATATATGCAGTTACACTGGTAGAAGGTTCGGCTGGAATTTAATACAGACAGCATTAGAATACGGCAAAGTCCATAGCTTTAATGAAAGACAACGCGATAGTAAATATTATCTCTATCCGGAAGTCAAGGGCGATACATACAACAAATTCTTTGATGTATTCAATGCTCTACAGTCCTATAGTCATTTTGTTGCTAACACAGAGTCTCCTCCTGACAAGGTCACCGATGTAGAATTTAAAGGCGCGGTTTGCACTGCTGGCGGCATAACTCCGCTGTTGACTGCCTGGAGTGCGGGACTGAAAGCAGGTGATACATTAATTGTTATGGATATTAGTCCACTGTCTTTGGCAATACAACGTGCTCTGAGAGAATCTAACTGTGATTTTAGAAATTTTAGGAATGATTTTATTTCCGTACTTGGAAAATTAAATATAGAACAATTATCCAGCATGATTAAAGCAGACAGAAATATTGACAAGATGCAGGAAATTATCAAGGACCTAATAGAGCATAAGCAATTAGGTGAGTTCATTGAAAATGCCTGGCCGCATCTCAATGTAATGTATGTTGATCATAATATTTTTAATGTGCATGGCTTTGAACACATTTTAAATAGATTTGGAGATCAGGATAATGTAATGATACATCTAACTAATATGTTGCATTATCAGAACACTGCCTGGATCTATGATTCTACTAGTAGGTATGACATAGAAAAACAGTTGTTTGATGTCTTTTCGAGAAAAGGGATGCATAGATACTATCTCTATCAAAATAGACCTGGCATACATGTTAATTGGAGGAACAATACTCCTTCGCAAATTTTAGAAAACAAGGACAGATTCTTGTCTAAGGTTAAAGAGCTAGAGGTATTACCATGGATCAAAACACTATAAACTTCTTCGAAGAATGGAAAAATTTTGACCACTATTCTAGCCTCAATGCCAGGCCCGACAGATTTGTAGGCTGGCAAAACGACAAACAGCTAACCAGAGATTATTTCAACTGGATTGAAAAAGAAAGTAATTGCCCTAGCCTTATGTTAGATATGCCAGTACCACATGCGGAGATGGAAAAAGAGGCCTTGGCCCTGATGGATGAATTTGTAAAACACAGAGGCGAAGAGCATCCCGGTTGGCATAGTCTAGTTATACATGGAGTTAACAAACATACCACAGACGACTGGACTAGTAAAGCATATTCTTTTACAGAGCAACCAGATTATCAATGGACAGATATAGCAGACGTTTGTCCTGCAACCAAGGACTGGTTGCAAAATGTGTGGAATTATACTAGATTTGATCGTGTACGATTTATGTTATTGGTTCCCGGTGGTTATATTAAACCACATGCGGACTATGAAGTTAGAAAACTTGCAGCCTATAACGTGGCAATAAACAACCCAGAAGGGGTAGAATTTATCATGGAAGATGCAGGTATGATTCCATGGAAGGCGGGTGACGCTAGAGCTATAGACATAGGTAGGCGTCACTCTGTACGACACCTGGGTACTGAGCCTAGAATTCACATGATCATACATGGTGCACCTGGCTTTAAGCATGTAAAAACGGTTTGCCGTAGTTACGATATATTACTAGAAGAACTAAATGCCAAGTAAAACATTTTGTATTTTGCCCTGGATGCATCTGGCAACTAATGCCAGCGGAAACCTACGTGTATGCTGTAACAGTACGCCGGGCAAAAACTTTATACTTAGAAATAATACAAACAGACCATATAAAATAACAGACCCTGACATGCAGAATTTTTGGCACAGTGACACCATGAAGAAAATACGTCACGAGTTGCTAAACGATCAGCGCCCTGAAATGTGCGAGCGTTGTTTTAGAGAAGAAGACAGTGGTGTTCGTAGTGCAAGACAAGCATGGAATGAAAAGTACATGTTTGATTACGAAGCCACGGAGACACCAGACTTTAAGGTAAAGTATATTGATATAAGACTAGGAAACCTATGTAATTTAAAGTGCAGAATGTGTAACCCGTACGCCAGTAACCAATGGGTTGACGAATGGCACCTAGTAGATAATCCACTGTCAGAGTCCGAGAAGAAAAGACTAACCACCATGGATTGGCCCAACGACGATATGGTGGCGGAGAACATACTCAAGCTAGGCCTGCATATAGAAGAAATATACCTGACAGGTGGCGAACCTACTTTAGCTCTCAGCCAATACAAATTGTTTGATCAGCTGATAGCACTTTATCTAGCAAAAAACATTACACTCAAGTATAACACTAACTGTACAAATCTACCAAAGAAGCTAGTGGATTATTGGCAGTCATTTAAAAAGATAAAGATCAATGCCAGTATAGATGCGGTGGGGGATCTTAATAGATATATCAGATATCCTACTGGGTGGTCATTAGTAGAAAAGAATCTGTTAAAATTTGTTGAGCTAGAAAAACAAAACAAAATAGATCTACAAGTACATTGCACTGTGCAAATTTACAATGTTCTTAAACTTAACGAGTTCTTTGATTTTATGGAACAACATGGTGCAACAGATATATATCTAAACATATTAGATCATCCTGAATATTTGAACATACGTGTGCTACCGCCCGAGTTAAAAGAGCTAGCAGTTAAGCGTCTTGAGCCATATATGCACATAAAGAAAGTTAAGTCCACTGTAGACTACATGATGGCGGAAGACTGGAATTCTAAATGGGCAGAATTCGTAAAGTATACAAAAACACTGGACAACAGTAGGTCTGAGTCCATAGCAGATCTTGTACCAGAACTAACATATGATTCCAGATAAAGTATGCCTGATTCCATTTGCAAGTATATCAACTCATCCTGCAGGTTACATAAGCAGGTGCATGATGAGCACAGTGTCCATGGGATCAATGACGGACACCAATGTCTGGGATAATGAACAATTCGTAAAGTTACGCACGGACATGGTAGAAGGGCACTGGAACCTTCCTGGGTGCAATACCTGTCATGAAAGAGAACAACAGGATCTAGTAAGTCAACGTATCAACTGGCGTACAAATGAACGTTGGTGGAATGGTGACATTTGGGATAGCAAGGATTTTGCCAACAGTAAAACAAACAATAAAATCTATCATTTATTTTTAAACACAAGCAATCTATGTAATTTTAAATGTAGGATGTGCAATAGCCTATACAGTAACAGTTGGATCAATGATGACGAGTTACTAAGGCAACATGGCTTTGATAGACAACGTTACCAGGATCACACAAAAAATAGAAATGATCTTAAGACTTTTGTTACAAATATGCTGCCTAGACTGGCAGAGCTTCGCATGATCACAGTAACAGGTGGAGAGCCGTTTATAAACGATGATCTATTAGAAGTATTTGATATATTAGATCAAGTAGGCATACTTAAAAACTTGCATCTTAGTATAACAACCAATGGCAGTTTGCTAGAAGAAAAACATCTATTACGCCTTACAAATGCAAAGCGTATAAACATAAACATCAGCATAGATGGTACAGGTAATCTATTTGAATATATGCGTAGTGCAGAGCAATGTAGCTGGGATAAAATTACCAGCAACATAGACATGCTCTGCAATTTCCGTCATGATCATAATAATTTTTTGTTCAGTCCCAATGCAAGTTATCAACTATATAATATGCTTAACGTAAAGGATTTTTACGATTGGGCAGAGCCATTATTAAATCGTCCGCATGAATGGATAGAGTTTAGGCTACTTACCCATCCTGAATATTTGCATGTTGCTTTAGCACCAGAGTACATTAAAAAAGAAGCGGAAAAACAGCTAGACTATGTGGAGTCTAAATACAGTGACGCCAACAAATTCTTTTTGAATAATATGCGTAAGAGTCTCAGGTTAAATAAAGAACCCATGCTATGGGAACAGTTCCAGAAATTTACTTTGCTATTAGATAAGAAACGAAATCAAAATATAGCAAGCGTTTGCCCGGAGTTATATGAAAACTTTACCATTTGATCGCATACATTCAGATCCAGGCTGGGTTATAATAGATTGGACAATGACCAATGTGTGTAACTACGCCTGTGAGTATTGCCCCAGTATAACACATGATGGTAGTTTTGGTTGGCCGACATTAGATAGTATAGATTATACAACACGACGACTACAAGAACATTACGGAAAAAATAGGCGTCTAGAATACACGCTATTAGGCGGAGAGCTTGCCATATGGAAGAAGTTGCCAGACGCCATAGATATCATAAAAGCAAATAGTCAAGATTGTCACATCAAATTTATAACCAATGGCGTAATGCCAGAAGATTACTGGAGGCGCATAGGCAAACAAATTACATCAGCAGTATTCAGTTACCACCCCACACAGGTTAAAAGCCTAAAACGTTTTGTAGAAAGCGCCAACGCATTGGATAACGACTATAAAACAATATTGGTATTGGCATGGCCTGATGCATGGGATCGTGTAATTACTGCCCGCGAATACATACTAGAACATGTAAAAGAATTCACCAGCCTGGAATTAAAATTAGTTGATAACAGATATCAAACAGTTGCAGATAGCAGGGTGGTCTATACACAAGAGCAGTTGGATTATATACAGACCAACAGGAAAGTATCAAAATCTAAGAAAAATATATTCAAACCTAGTTTTACCTATATTGGCGACGATAAACTACAGGAAGTCACTGGCCAAATATTGGTTGATGAACAAAACAAATTCAAGGATTGGTATTGTGGCATTGGTGTGGACAAAATAACCTTGGATGCAAATGGTACAATACGCAGGGGTAGCGGCTGTATGCTAGGCACGAATGAAGATTTTGGCAATTGGAAAGACTGTGATATCAAAATATTACCAACAAAAGGCGTCACTTGCCCATACAATACATGTTGGTGTATGCCGGATTTGATGGCTACGAAAATTAAATATACTACATGAACATATCAGAACTGCCATTGCGTAAATTACAATTGGAGGCCGCCAGAGTTATTTCAACAATGGAAGCTACCAACGATAACATACATAAATTTAACAAAGCCAGTAGGCACAACAGTCAAGGTTGGTATGTAGCTGCCATAGAGTGGTATATAAAAGAATACGGCGGCATGCCCAGCGAAGTTGGACCAGGAAAAGACATTAAATTTGTCTACGAAAGCCAAGAATGAAAATAGCAGTATTTGGCGACAGCTTTGCTGAAAGTGTAAAACATAATCCAACTCTACAATGGTGGGAATTCTTAAAGTCTGATAATCAAGTTGACAACTTTGGCAGAGGAGGCACTAATTTATGGTACTCAGCTAAAAAAATATTAGACTTTGGGCACAATTATGATCAAATAATTTGGGTAACAACTGAACCTGGTAGATTAATTATCAATGATTTTCAAACTATATTTGATCGCGAATATGAAATTTATGAAAGAATAGTAAATTTCTCAAGTGCAGAACAGACATTAAAAAAATTAGAATTAGAACAAGATAACCTGCAGATAACAATGTTAAAAAAAATATACAATTCTTCTTTGGATTATTTTACCTATATTCAAAATCATAATTATGAGTGCTATATGGGTCAACTGTTGATAGAAGATATTAAAAATAAATTTCCAAATATTATTATCGTTCCAGGATTTGATTATTTTATTGACAGGAAGCAAAGCAACTGTTTAAGTGATATTTTTCTTATGGAAACTAAAGCATGGGGTATATATGATTTGTCAAATTTTAATTATGACTATGATCGTCGAAATAATCACATGTTGCCAACAAACCATGAAATTTTATATAAAAAAGTTTTAACTTGGTTAAATAATGAGCCCGTTAAAATTGATATTAATGATTTTTATGTGCCAAATTTAGAAGATAGAAAGAAATATTTAATAGATGAGTGACTTAAAAACCAGCGAATACGATTTTACCAAAATACCCTACCAAGATCTTGTGCGAGTAGGGCAGCGTACTATGCTGTATAGAGATATGTTTACGGTTAGTTGGCTACTGGGCCGCTACTGTAACTATCGCTGCTCTTACTGCTGGCCCTATGCCCGTAGTGATTCAAAGGATCATCGTCCTACTCCCTTAATGCTAAAAACAGTGGACGAGATTAAACGTCAGGCACGTGAGCGTGGCTTTAACAGTTTCCACTTTAGCCTAAGTGGTGGGGAACCCACATTCCATCCTGCTTATATTGACATACTAAAACATCTAAACAATGACGTTAGCAATACTAATTATACCAGTGTGCATATGACATCAAACATGAGCCGCTCTATTAAGTGGTTTGAAAAACAGTATGTACCTGCTGTCAAATATTTCCATCGTGCTAGCATTACTGCTAGTTGCCATAGGGAACACGTAAACACAGATAAAAAGGTTGCTGAGTTTGCGGACAAATTGGTATTGTGCCAGGAGTACGATACGCAGATTACTATTAACATGGTCATGGTACCTGAGCAATTCTATGAGATATATGATCTAGCTCTTTACTTCCATGATCGTGGCATTAATGTTACATTAAAGCCGCAGAGTGATCCTACTGCTAGCCGCGTAGTAGATGGTTATACTGAAGACATGTTAGCTAAGTTACACAATGGTATGCCACAACGAGCATTCACAGAAGTAAAGGCAGCAAGAGCAGACTTAGTTAAAAGACCTAAACCAACCTACATGATAGACAAGGCTGACGCAGGTTACAAGCAACAGGCCGCAGTTGACGCACACTACCAGGTAGAGTTCATTGACAAAGAAGGCAATCCCTGGTTCATGGACCAAGCAGAACGATTCAACGCCTTTAACTTTAATAACTTCCATGGTTGGGAATGTAGCAGTGGTTATCGTAGTATCATTATTCGTGAGCCAGATGGTACAATCAAACGAAGCTATAGTTGCAGTGAAGTTCCACTAGGTCACATTGAAACAGGCTTTAAATTATACGATAAACCAATGCCGTGTGGGGGCCACAGTTGCGTGAGTAGCGCAGACAGTAAAATACCAAAGAGGGCTCCTGGTATTAAACTACCATTGTTCCCTGGAGATAAGACATATGAAGAAGATACTGGTAGCAGGTAATGGTGAATACGGCCTAGCCGAATCACTAAAAGAAGTATTGGGTGAACATGATGTTACTTTTTTAAGTAGAAGCACGGGTTATGATTTAACTAAATCTGAACATCAACAACATTTTGCAGAAGCCAGCCTGGACTATGATGTTATTATCCTATGTAGTGCCTTATATAAATTCCATCAGACTATTTTGCTTGAAGCAGTATATAAAAAGCTCAAGTCCAGTAACAAGAGTCCACTAATAATATGTATAGGTTCTACCACAGACAGAACCAAGAAGGCAACAGAATGGTTATACAATGCTGAAAAGAAAGCATTGCGTGATTATTGTAATAGTCTGGGTATGATGGGCGTATGGAATGGTGGCCCAAGAGTAACCTACATAAGTTTTGGTAGTTTGAGTAACGTACAAGAGAAACATCCTGATAGGACATGTATGCCTATTCAGGATGCTGCTAATTATGTGAAGTGGATTATAGAACAGCCTGCTCACTTACATATAAATGAGATCAGTATAGATCCCTTACAGGCCTAATTTTTTTTTGAACTCAATTAGTTCACGTTTGCTCAAGCCCACGTCACTGGCCAAAGCATTTTCGTTACCATCGTATCTATTAAGCAAACGTAGCCATTTAACTTCGTCAACAAGCTCAAGTAAAAGTATTTTTTCACCGTCACTGAATTTTACAGCATTTACAGCATAATCTTCAAATGCCTGGCATGCTTCTGGAAACAGCGGTTTGGCAAGATTATACATTGCACCTGCATATTCCTGAATTTCCCACTGTGCATGGCTGTCCATTCTTAGGCGAGTCATGTGAAGGAAGTTTTTGAGGTTTGCTTTCCAGTAACATTCAGTGTAGCCACCCACTGGTAGTACGCTGCGGCTAGTCTCCCTCGCCACTCCAACGTCGTCAATAAGCTGTTGATAGACGGAGTAGCTACTGTTCCATGCTTGTCGCATGTTGTCACGGACTGTGTTACGGGCGTCGTCTGTAAATTCACCCTCTCTACCTTGTCGATTGGTTGTACTCTGTGGCTTGATGTTGACTGATTCGGGTACATAGAATTCATCAGTGATGACCGAATAACGGGCGGAATATTCATTTAAGCTAGCAGTCCTATGTCTGACAAGCTGACGCATGACAAAGATGGGCAGCTTGATATGAAACTTAACCTCACACATTTCGAATGGCGTGGTGTGCTCATGACGCATCAAATAACGAATTAGATTGCGGTCATCCTGCACTTGTCGTGTGCCACTACCGTAGCTGACACGAGCAGCCTGCACAATAGCCTGATCACTGCCCATATGATCTACTAGACCAACAAAGCCATGATCCAGTACCGGAATATAATTTTTATCTTGCTCAAAATTGATTTCTGATCTCTGTGTCATTGATAACTTTCAAAAAGATAGTATAGCTGATATTATTATGTCGGTCAACTTAATGGTCACCAAACTGTTGTGACATTAATACTTTTACATATTGTATAACTTTACCTTTGATCTTTGCACTATCAATAAAAACTTCAATATCTTGTACATTTTCTTTAAGATGTTCTAATCCACTTGCTTTGAGAACTTCACTTGCATCACGCATACCTGCTAGATCATTTTGACTGAACTCAAGAATATCTCCATTGTTCATTTTTAGTTGTATGTGTGTTATATATTCTATAGGAACCTCTTCCATGACCACGTCTTTAAGGATTTCTTCAAACGATCGATCCTTTTTCCTAATTGCCATTTCGGCTCCTTTACTTTTTTTTAGTTGCAGTTTTTTTTCGTGTAGGTTCTGCAGGGGTTTCCACCGGGATAGGATCAAGTTTTTCTGCTTCCTTTAGAAGCCTTTCTGATTCCTTGCGGAAGAAATCTGCTTGACTACGCATTTGTGCTGCAATTTGCTTATCACTCAAAACATCTTTTGAGCTTTCGCTATTATTGTTATTTACTTTTTCTAGTTGGTCGTTAAGATCTGATAACACAATCTTGATTTCTGGGGTAGGCATCATGGTAACTTCTTTGGCAGACATTTTTTTGAGCCAACCATTTTTGTGCATACCTTGCAGCATATTTGTACCATCGTGGAATACACTTCTTGCAGCAAAATTATAAAATTCAGCTTCTGCTTGTGCGCTGTCACTTTCCACAGCTTCTATCAGAGTGTCGTGGTATAACTCTGGTAGACTTTCAGTTTCAACAACAAGGCAAGAAGATGCGTCACCTGGCACACTTCTGAAAACCACCACGCATTTCTTGCCTGTAGAAGAAACTTGACCTACGTGTTTGATAAATGTAGGCATACTAATCTCCTAAATTATTGGCCTTCTGCTGCCTGTCCTTCTTGTGCTGATTGAGCCGCTTGCGCCTGCTCGTTAGCTGCCTTAAGGAATTCGTTTAGTTTAGCGGCGGTATCGCCAATGGCTCCCACTTCTAGGATACTGTATGCGCCACGCTTGATCGCAATATCAACAGCGGCCAAAAGAATAGATAGATCATTGATATTCATTATTGGTAACTCCTTCTAAGTTAAATACCAACTTTATTTATAGTGTAAGGTCTGATATTCGTGTACTATAAATATCAAAAACAGAATGTGACGAAGGACGACTAGTCGCCCTTCTGTTTAAGTTACGTTGGATTAGGCAGTGGCCTTTTCGAATTCGTAATGTGCAGTAACACCAAACGGCGCCTCGATATTTTCGTTGCCGTGAATCACAAACAGGGTGTCACAGTAATTAGCATCGCCCCACGAACTAAACGGATAACCGTCTGTAAACATGATGAATTGTTTGGGGATGATGTCGTTAGCCTTCATGTGCTCAAAGCAGACTTCAAAGTCTGTACCACCCCCACCCCCTGGTTCGTAGTTCAGAATGTCATCGCCACCTTCGTCACTGAATTCTGCTTCGGCATGTATACTGGTATCAAAACAGAATACCTTAACGCGATAACTGTTATACAATTCCAACATGCCCTTAACTTCACTGAGGAAGTCACGCACCATTTCGTCAGTAATACTACCTGAAGTATCGATAGCAATAACCACATCCAGTTGTTCTGCAGGTAGCATACCAGGGAGAACTGCGCCGGTGTGCCATGCCTTGCGGCTGGGCTTCATAAAGGTATAATTATTCTTCAGGATACTCTCCAACTGAATGCGAAGCAGATCTTGCCAACGCATCTTGGGAGCGGTAAACTGTTGGATCAGTCGCTTGATGCCACCAGGAACGTTACCTGCACCCGCCGCCTGAGCAGATTGCAGTACAGCCTCCTTGATCTCATCGCGAATTTTCTTGGCAGTTTCGGCATCGATCTTAATGCCGGAGCCCTTGCTCTTGCCATCAGAACTTTTGCCTTCTTGTCCTTCCTCGCCCTTGCCGTCCATGTGCATGTCCAAGGTAACCTGGATCTTGACAGCATTCTTCATGAGCTCGTCGTAGATTTCCTCCGACGTCTTGCCGCGATACTTAGGATCCCAGAGAATAGGAACAGTGGTAATTTTCTTACCCACACTATTTTCAATTAGCATGTCATTGACCAGGAAGTCATTGGCCATGTTCCACACCTGCGGCTGTCGATCACCACGACGTCCAATGTGATCGTAGATACAATGACCAACTTCGTGCCCAAACAGGAACACCAGTTCGTCGTCGTCCAGTTTATTAATGAATTCTTCGCAGTAGTAAAAATGGCGTCCGTCTGTGGCCGCAGTAGAACACCAATCGCTGGCTTCAATCAATTTCATGCGAGTTGCAAGGTTGCCCCAGAAGGGATGCTTGAGTAGCATCTTGACACGTGCTTTAGTGAGGCGATCGCGAGTATTAAGTTTCATACGGTTCTCCAACTGATAACAGTATTATACTATGTATCTGATTTATTGTCAATTATTCCGAATTTAAGGCAAAATGCAAAGGCATCCCGGGAATCCTTAAACCAAATGCATCCACGCCCTATAGGATAGAAATAATCAAGGCCGTTGATCTTGGATGCACGTAACCAGACATGCACTCGGTCTCGAACACCGTATAGATCGTTGAAATAAATTTTATGCCACTCACGTTCTGCCTGCTGGTAATAGTCACGAAGCATCTGCCTGGTGACAGTGGTAGTCCCGAACACACTTCCTATATGTTCGGGATTTCCGTAAACCCATTCAATGACCTTGGCAGAAAGGGGGACTAAGTCCCCCTCCGGATCAGTTGCTGACATCAACAACCAAGTGAGCGTACCGCTTGAAGAATTCTGGGAAGTTCTTCAGCTTCTTATGATCGAACGGCAGGTTGTAGTTCTTGAGTGCAGTATGTGCACCCATAATAACCATTTCAGCCTCGAAGTTATCCATCATGAACTGGATAAAATTCTCACACATCTTATGCCAGTCATCGAGCTTGCCAGACTTCTTGGCATTTTCGTAGCCGTCTTTGAGCTCGTAGCACATACCCGTAGTCAGCGAGTACATGGCACTCACTTCCTTAATCTTCAGTTCCTTGATCTTGCCAGCAAGAACATCTTCGGGCTTGGGCAGATCAGCGGCAATCTTTCGATGCGCCATGAACTTGATAGCAAGGCCTTCGCCAATACAGCCTGCAACCATGTCAGTCTGCAGGTTTTCGCTGAGACCGTCATCCAGCAGATCGCTGACAAAACTCCAGGAGCGGGGAGTAGCGAACGAGCGATCATGGATCGTAGGATCAAAATTGTACAGATCAGCCTTCTGGTAGTTCAAGTAACCAACTACATCCTGATGCACACGATTTTGCAGTGCCCAAATGTTCCAGTCAACAAAGTCAACTCGCAGTTCAAAGTGAACGAAGCGGTTAGCTAGCGGACTAGGCATGCGATAGGTAACACCCTTGTCAGTCATGCGGTTACCTGCCGCAACGATTACAACATTGTCAGGCAGAACATAAGTGCCAACTCGTCTGTTCAGAATTAGTTGATAGGCGGCCGCCTGAACAGCAGGCGCGGCACCCGCAAGCTCGTCCAAGAACAATACCACAATAGGATACTTCTTGGCAAATTCCTTGCTAGGCAGTTCGCTAGGCGGAGCCCAGCTCATGACATTTTCTTTGCTATTATAATAGGGAATACCTTTGATGTCGGTAGGTTCCCATAGATTGAGGCGGACGTCAATCATTGGTCCACCGAGTTCTTCGGCGATCTGTGCAACCAGATCACTCTTACCTACTCCAGGTGGACCCCAGAGAAAAACAGGTCGTTGTTTACGCATAGCCGCCTTGATCAGGCTACGAGCTTCGCTGATCTTAACGGTCCGTGCTTGAGATTGATCTTTTGCCATTGCAAGTGCTCCTTTAACGTTCTGCAATACGAGTATTATATGACTTCTTGGATTTTTTGTCTAATTTAATCACATTATTTTCCACATTGTGGAATTCACGCTGGACGTAGAAGTCGATGAGACGTCGCTGGATCATGGTGATAAGGTCTCCCGAGTCGTCGGGAATGATGAAGCGGACAGGACACCTGCCCCAAGTGCCGGTGCGTTGAAACTCTGCGAAGTATCGACGGTGCTTCTTATTGGAGGCCTCGAACGCCACCCAGGGTCTCGAAAAATATGCTAATCTGCTCATGTTCTTAGTATACAATAAATGGGAATTTCAGTCAATTATTGACTATTTTTGATTTCAATAGCTCGATCACTGCTCGCCGCATACCTTGATCTTCCATGTCGTTAAACATATCAACAATGGTAGCAAACCGTTCTTGATCGGTATTCGTATTGCCTTTGTTTTCATTAAGGCGCCTGCATCTGATTCGCATGTTGTCGGGTTTGTTAGATCCACCTCGCTCTTTTGGAATTATGTGATCCAGGTTAGGCTCGTGCATCTTGTTTCTAGTTATATTATTATAACCAGTGCCCCAGTCATAAGCATACCAAACACCATTTACAGTATGACCTTCTGACTCATGAATGTTATTGTCAATGAATTGCTGACATTCCTCGTCAGTCCATTTGTAAACATTTTTGTAGTGGCCAAAAATTTTAATCTTAAACAAGAGATGCGGGTCCTTGGCCTGTTGTACACGCATCTTGAACAGATCGTGTCTATGATAGGTTGATTCATCAAAGCCCGTATAAAGTTTACGAGCCCTGATTCGTTCGTTTATATCACTCATCTACTTCTGCCACTGGCATGTCATGCAGATAGGCTTCAGAAATATTCACATTATCAAACAATACGGGTGCCCATGAGACTTCAGGATGTACGATTCGTGCAACCTTTTCAATTCCTGCGGCAACTACGTCTTCGTACGGAATATTATAAAATTCGGCGTCAGATTTCTTGACTGCTCGATGAGGTTCAAGATAAAAACCGTTGCGTCTGTTATCTGGATAATGATGAGATAGAGATTCTGCAATATACATATCTACAAACATATCATTACCATCAAGAACATTGGCGGTCTTCTGTCGTTTCAAGAATTCACAGATACCTAAAATATTCTGGGTGGCCAGCGGTGCCTTAGTAAACACGTTAGCATTGATATCAATTGCTCGGGTAAACAGTTCATCGCCATAATCTTTATAATGCTTGAGCAAGTTACCTGCACCTGTGCATTCCAACGCACCCGCAGTATCTCCGCCCTTTTCAATCAACTTACAACCATGACTTTCAAGAATGTTGAAGATATTCCAAGCGGCAATAAAATCCGGATCGTCTATTACGTTGCCTTCACTATTAGCAATACGTACGGCTTCTACCATGGTTCGATACTTGTCGTACTCGCTGGCGACAAGGCTACCTAGGTTCACGCAACTATATTGTTTAACGTCTACACTTCTGTATTCGCTAACCTCATACTCTAGAGGAATTTCGCGGATACCTAAAATGATACATCCTAGCATCCTGTGTTGGGCGTCATTTAGATAGTACATGCCTGTGGTATCACTGTACCTTGCAAGACCAGACTGGACCCACTTGGGATTAAACTTAAAAAGAATGTCACGGACAAGGTGTTGAAGTTGAATGCCACGTTGTGCTTTATTATTTTTTGCACACTTCTCGACCGGCTTATACATATCGTCGGGTCGTACAAGGCCAAACCCCTTAAGGGTAGTATGCCAATCCAAATCAATTCCTAAGAGTGCTTTAGATTGCTTCAACTTCATTAGGATTGTGTTCGTGATTTCGAACAGCGTAGGAAATTCTCCCAGATGATCCGTAGAAACATACTTAGGAATCTTTTTAATACATTCCTCGATTTTTGCATGCGTGAGTTTACTAACATGCACTCGTTTAGCAGTGGGCCCGAACACTTCTGACAGGTCGGCGCCGAACAACGTAGTAGGATCTACGTTCAGGTTCATGGGGAATCCTTATATAAGGGAAGAACACGGGGGCTTGCGCCCCCGCAGTCCTGTTTACTCGCCTGCGGCGGCGACAACGTCTTCCGCAGTGGCTTCGTCAGCGTCTGCGGGAAGCTCGAACAGATTCTGTGCCTTAGCATAGGCACGTGCTCGTTCCTTGGTCATAGGTTCCGGAAGCTCGAAGAGCTCGACGTCCGTATTGCCAGCCTTAATCAGGGCCTTAATACGAGTCATGTCCTGGCAATAGCGAACCTTGCGCTTGCCTTTGAAAGTGGAAACACCAACAACCTTAAAAAGTTTAGAAGTAGCCATTTTGAAATACCTTTCTCTCTGTGTGTGTCAAAATGTAGTATGATCGGCACCATTGCTAATCATACCTCTATTATGCAGTCAAAACCAATTTGTGTCAATATTCGGTTTAGCCAATTTCTTTCGGTTGTAGGCTTTCCGATTTTGTTCACACTTGGGTTTGAACTGCCCGTTATGAAACAAAAAGTCAGCACGGCGCTTCTGACGGGGCAGTTTAGCAGTGATAGTTTCTCGCTTCATAATTCTCTCCAATTAAGCCATTAGTATAGCAAAATTGATATTTATTGTCAATCAGTTTATGCAACCTTCTGCAGGTACTCAGAAACTTCCGTACCAGTGACCATGTCACCATTACGCATCGTGTACACGACACGATAGTTGGCACGTTCGCCACCCATCGCCATGTCGTACTCCTCGGTCTTGCGTTCCACACGCTGGTTCATGTAGCCATACTCACCGTTCTCAACGGTGCGGTTGGCAACCCAGCGGCCGCCAAGCCAACGGAGCTCGAAGGGAGTCTCCCAGGGATCGCCAACCTTAGCACTGTTCTCCAGAACAGCCCAGCTGATTACCAACTCTTCGTAGCCTTCGCTACGGCTCTCAATCAGAGCCGTAAGGGTAGGAATGCCACGCTCCTTGACCTTGAGCGTCTGTTCTACAGTGAGATCGGGCACAATAAAGGTGTTGCCACCCTTGCATTTCCAGTGTTGAGGACACTGGCCTTCGCCGTCCCAATCATGGGCACCATAGTTTTCGCGCACTTGAGTGTAAATAACAATCTTCATTTCGTATCCGTTGTTTAACTGTCGATAACTCTATTATAGAGCCAAATTGATTTTAGGTCAATTATTGGTTATTTTGGGATCAAACTCACAGCCCACATCTACTGCAACATGACTCTGGGCCATCATATCATAGTAGTCGTCCAGGGAATCACTAATAGCCTTGACTTCAGCGAATGAAACATTAAACCGCTCGGCAATCTCCATAATGGATTCACTGCCTTGCTCAATGGCATTTTGGATATCAATAACAAGATCACGCATACGCGACATTTCGGTTCCTTTTTTTCACTGTATTCACAGTATACGATATCTGGGAAATTCTGGTCAACCAATGGTTATTGGTGGTTGAGCAGATCTGCAACAAACCCATCATATAGATATTCTAGGGCCAGCCAAACACTGTCCTCTACAGAATTCGTTTCTCGCAGAACCGTGTAGGCTTCGCGGAAATAGTTGTCGTCACCGCGGGCCGCCACGTACCGTTCTGCTCGCTTTAGGAATTCCATTATCTACCCCTTGTTGCTATTGTACTATTACTCACCAAAACGAGCCAACCACTTGGCAACAAACCTTTGACCAACGTCAAGACTCACATAATCATCACCTTGCATGCCTTGCTCACTGTAACCAACATCACTGGGGAGGTCAAGCTCTCCAACCAGAAAATGTTTAAGTTCGTGTAAAAACACGCTGTCGGTGTAAATCAACCCATCACGGTTCACATTCCAAGACTTGGGATCAAAGTACACCCGGAGTTCGCCAAAATCAGCTTCGTCATTGACATAAGCAAGATCCAAAGCAACCAACGGGACATTAGCCTGTACATCGCTCCAGTAACCATCACCACCTGTGGGAAGAACTTTTGAAACTTGCATTTGAAACTCCTTGTTGTTCACTATGTTCATAGTATACGATATCTGGGAATTTCGGTCAATTATTGGGTATTTTTGGCTATTTGTTGCATTTTCGCAACATCAAGCAAGGGCCCTGTAAAGCCCTAGAGCACAGATGCCCACACTGACTATGTTCACCAGGGTTTGTGGGCGATTTCGGGCCCTTAGGGCCCAGATTAGGAAGCCCACGGTACCTACTGAAAATGCCGCTATGTTCCAGGGTCGCACATTATAGCCAAATTCTATTAGGGTGTTTGATACATGGCCAGTGACTATAGCTGTGGCGGCTACCCACTGTACCGTTTCATCGAAATTTCTTAACATACCCCAATTGTATGAATTCTGGTTATTTTTGTCAATTTTTGGTGAATAAAAAAGGCCGCTTATACAGCGGCCCCATGAACTTCTTTGAATCTTTTAAGAGCTAGTTGCCTAGCAAGAAAAAGTCTGAACTTTACATAATCACTTAGTTCTTCTTCATTGTCTTCGTCTCTTAGAGTAGGACTTGCGTAACTCCTATGTAGATCCAGTTCGGTCTCATAGCAATCACAATTTTCATACTCTATAGAGTCATCAGACTCGTCTTGATTACTTCTTAGCTGGCTCAGCAGCCTTTGGTGCTTCTTTGGCAGGAGCAGCAGGCTTTGCTTCGCTTTTGGTGGCGTCAGCCTTTTTGTCTTCCTTCTTAGCAGGCTTCTCTACCTTAGGCATTTCCTTAGGTGTAGCAGGTGCAGAAGTGGTAGCAGCGGGCTTCTTGACTTCTTCTGCTTTCTTGGCAGGCTCAGCAGCAAATGCAGTACCAACAGCAAGAGCAGCGACAACGGTGATAAATGATTTCATATAGTCTCCTTTGATCGAAATCTACGTAGGTAAAATATTAACTACGTATATATTTAACGCACGAGCACCTGATTCCGTTTACTTCTTTTTTGATTCTTCTTGCCAGATGGTGTCCAATTCTCTCAGTTGTTTAACCATTTTGCTACTGGTAATATGAATCAATAACGCTCTACGCAATGTATCAGTTTCATTTGGCATAGTACTATGCAATGTTCTAGGATGGTATATCAAAACATCTCCGATGTCCATTTCTGGTTGAATCATACCTGCCAAGAATTCTTGATTATATTTGCCTGCATAACTGTCTTTGACTACCCATTGTGTATTATGACTGTTTGGTAGTAGACCAGTACCCCCATTCTCTCTGGTAAATTTACATAGGGGCAGAATGCATTGAACTCCTAACAACTCATCGCTATCCCACCATTGTTCAAATCGATATGGACTGTCAATATGTGGTTTGATGTGCGTGTTACCTGGCTCATTGGTTATGATGTCTGCTATGTAACATTCCGGGTCTTCAAAAAGTATACCCACAATGTCAATTAGTCTATGAATTATTGGTTGTATTTCAGGCCAATCGCTGAGTTCCTGACTCCACCATACAGCAAGGTCTTTACATTCGTGTATACGATCCGCAGGCCAGTATTTGTGATCCATGGCATGGCCCCTGTGCGGGACCAAATATTCCTGTTTGAGATTGACCCTGTCAATAAGGGTAGCATCTACAACATTTTTAAATACACCAAAACCATTTGTTGTAAAAAAATTTAATAATTCTTGTTTGTTCTTCATAAAGTACCGGTCATAAATATTTAGTGGCACTAAATATTTTTACATAAGGAAAAACAATGAGAGAAACTAGGCTTATTACAGCAGATGAAATAGATCATCTCAAAACGATATTTCGTTTGAATCCCAAGGCCATGCGTGTGGTTATGACTGAAGAATTTCAGGACAAATATTTGAATAGAATTCGAGAAAAAATAACAGAAGGCGATGCTCATGTTGCTGTTACATTTGAGAACGGCGAGCCAATAGTCACTTACATAGGATTTGTGCTTGTTAATATTGCAGGTTGGCATGCGGGCCTGTCAAAAATTACTTACAAATATAATCATTATAATAAGTCTGCACCCATTATGGCAGATGCACTGGATCTTCTACTGGAAAAAATGGAGAGCCTGGGGTACTATAAATTTTGGGTGACTGCTCCAGAACGTCATCATAATATAAGAGATAAGATACTGTGTAAGCACAGTAAGTATCTATCTAGATATAAATGGTTTGACGAAACAGTAATACCAGCGGGCGAGAAGAGTGGAGTTTTTTCATTTGATGCTTTTAGGAGACCAGTAGATTGGACAGATGTTGTGGTCAGAATGTACATTCTGGACCAACAGTATAGGGTTGAAAAGTTACGGGTAAAAGGCTGTAAAGAGTACAAGGGAACAGTATTGTGATCATAGGCATTTTTGGTGCAACACAGTCGGGCCATTATCTTGCACAATTATTAGATAAACATCAACGTGTATCTAAAATATATCACTATCATACTTCCACCAATGATAAATTTGCTAGAAATTTGACAAAATATGAAGCCGTACTTTTTGATAATCCTGCATACATAGCAAAAACTATAATGTCCTGTGATCTAATTATTACCATGGGTTCTAGTTCCCAAGTGAATGAACGACTCCAGGCATTATTTTCTAAGGCACCTGGTAAAAAATTAGTCCCCTCAAAAGACTGCTCAATGTTGGAAGAGTCTAAAATTCTATCCAAGGCATTATTTAAAAAACTGGGAATAAGGACACCTGAGTATAGAGTTGTAGAATATAACGATCTACTTGATAAGTTTTTTAGCTATGCGAGGCCCTTCGTATTAAAATATGATCAAGATTTTAGAGCAGGCCGTCAAACACTGATAATTAGAGACGATAATGTCAATGAAATTTTTGAAGAAATTAAATCGCATGGCCGTAAAAAATTTAACAGGCAAGAAGTAAACAACGAGTTCATTGTAGAAGACCATCTAGTAGGAAAAGAACATAGCCTGCATATTTTGGCCGATGGAGCCAATTGGTGCTACCTAGGTAGTGCAAGAGATTATAAAAAAGAACTCGATGGCGATCAAGGCAATAATGTTACCAGTATGGGATGTTATAGTGTTGTACACTCATTGAGTGAAGATTTAAAAAAATACATTAACTCAATATTACAGCATCTAGTTGATTCGGGAACGCCTTATAAAGGCATAATGTATTTGGGTATCCTTAAAGATAGTGAAAATAAAGATCACATATTGGAGCTAAATGCAAGACCTGGAAATCCAGAGTTTGTGGCAGTATTGAACAATATAGAAAATGATATACTTGATGTATTGATGTCACCTGATCCCGGTAAACTAGACATTAAATTCAAACAGACAGTCTGTTTGAATATACAATTGCACAATACTATTTCAGTGTATAATAGAGAAATCACGCAGGAAATAAATTTAGTTGATATTCCTGAGGATATTGTTGTTAGTTATTCTGAACTTTTTGGCATGATGCCAGCAGCAGGTGTCACCACTGTTGCTGAAAATTTAACAGTGGCATCTGATCGTTTATATCATTATTTAGATCAACTAAACTTAAAAGTAAGGTTTAGGCTGGATATTGGACGTTTACTCTAATATTGTTCCATGCGAACATTTAATATGCTGTACAGCCCCCAATATCTCCTCGGATTTGAGCAATTTTATATGAGTCATATGGGTATTTATAGACGTTAAACGATATCAGATGATAAATAATATTAAGAAAGGTATGTTTATTCTTATAGAATAAACAATCTTACTAACATTATCTTAGGAGATTATAATGTCAGCTTTTATCAAATTTAATAGCACAAGACCAAATACAAATGCAGATTTTTGGTGGACAACTTCCGATCCAGCAATCACTGCAATGAGAGATCAAGTGACTGCACTGGCTCAACAGGCAAATATACCATATGAAGTAGTAATAGCACCTGATTCATTGTCCCTTACTGCTCAGTTTACTACTGAAAGTAGAGAGCAATGGCAGAATTTTGTTGGTGCTCTTTCCTCTGCGATACCTACTTTAATATCAAGTCGTGCAGATTATTTCCAAGCTAACGGCCATACTTTGACCGTACAAACAGTTAATGGATATACTGGCGATGTTGTCAAACAAGTAAATGTTATTTCTTAATTCTTAATATTAAGAAGTTCTTAAATAGCAGACATAATTTTGTCTGCTTTTTCCTTGGCTATATCTAAGTATGTTAAGGGATCTTCTAAGAGCGTTTGATCCTGTGATTCTTTATAATTACCTAGAGATTTGCGGGCATACTCTTTTTCTTCCATAGTCAATTCTCTGTCTAAGATATTTTCTATAGATATCAATATATTCTCCGGATTCGCTGTCAATATGTCATTAAAACTTACATATTCATCAGCGAACTCTGAAAAATTAAATCCTATAGAGTGTTGTGCCCTGCGTTCGATGAAAGTTAGATTTGGGTTAGTATTATCATCTATATAAGGTATATTTGAATCAAGTAAAGTTTTGTCATAGTTACCAAGTCCCTGACAGAATAAATGAGACTGATACATAATATGCTTATCTAGATCTATATATCCTTCTTTGTATGTTTTTTCTGGATAATATCTGGAAAAAACTGTACTAATAAAAGTTTTTTTATAAATTATAGGTTTAACTCTATCTGCAGGTATCAAAGGTATTTGTTGATCGTCACGGAAATGATTCTTATTGATGGCCATTATCATCGATATCAAACGCTGACGAAATGTGTCTTCTTTGATAACTAAAATCTTGCAAGCGGGAAATAGTTTTTTATATAATGGTATATTTGTAAAATCATGCGACCAAGTCACATAACTTCTATTTTCATAATTAGCACTGTCAATTTTTTCTTTATAGTAATTGAGTTTGTCTTCATCTGTAAGAAACTGACGATCAACGCCTATGATACCGTTGCCTAAGGCAATATAGTCAATGCCAAATTTCTTTCTTTCAACAATAGAATTGTAATGAGCATGACCGCCATTGGATAAAGATATATTATCGAGTTTTTTTAATGACAAGTTGTCAATCATGCTTGATAAAAAATTTCCAGCTGCACCTGGTCTAAATACAACAAAAATATGTGGCTGTAGGTAAAAGTTTTCAGTTGCTACTGAATCCTCTATTAGAAGATCAGACAGGAACCCATTATTTTCTAAATACTGTCCTAGACGTTCCCTCCATTCACTATGAATAGGAGTTGCGTCTGTACAAAATTCTACAAAGTCTTCTTTGGAATTCCACTCTGTTATTTGTGTCGCAGTGAGTTTATCATCTGATAATGAAACATAGGACTTTAAAGATTTGCCAGTCTTAATGTATTTTTCATAATATACCATTTGTCTTTCTTTGTTGGCGGCAGTATAAACTTCATTGAAAAATGGAATTTCTCTATTCGGTCTTGTTATAATTCGTATACTTTTAAACATGGTGTATTAGATAAGGCTTAGATCTTATTGGCTGGAAAGTATCTTGATTTCGAAGATACATCTTGTCGATCATTGGCAAATACGATTTCCAATTATATTCCCAACGTTGTTGAACTCGGTGAAAGTTTGGTAACGCTGTTAATATATTATCCCAGCCGCGTGTGCCCATTTTAAAACCTTCAAGAACGGCAAAGGGTTTTTCTGCCTGGAATCTATTAAAATCCCAGTAAGGATAGCAAACCAGCTTGAAGTTTTGTAAAATTTCCTCCAACTCTAAATAAGACTCTCTGTTTGTTCTTTTAGCCATGTCAGGATTATTTGCGAAACGTTCAATAGCAGCATGAACTAGATATTGTTTTTCGGGCCGCATTTTATACCAATCCCTCAGGGAGATTGCCTGTTCGACAGCTATTTCAGGAAAATTCGGAGTATGATAGAAATATTCTACGCCATTGGGGTTTTCCGGATTGGCCAGTGTCATCATACAAGTGTCTAGAAAGAAAAAATACCATTTGTCTTTATATTTGGTTATGACAGTTTTATCTACTCCAAATATACTGGCAACACGCTTGCCTTGATTAGCCCAATTTGTTTCATGTAGACTAAATGTATGTTGTTTTTGTGCTCTTGCTATACTGGGTAAATTACTGACATTGGCATCAAATAAATCATCAGTATAAAATTCTTCTTTAATGGTTTTGGTCCAGTCTCCTATTTCAATGGTTATATCTGGAAAGTTTTTTCCTACCCATTTCAAATCTTTTTTAATAACTAGATCCCACTCACTATGGAAATTGGCATTTGATCTATCGATAGAATTGGGCGTGTACAGCCCTTTATCCATGAGACTTTCGGGCCATTGCACATATATAACATCTAATTTAATATTATTTTTTAAAAAAACATGCAATATATTATGACTATCTGCTCCGCCGCTGTAATTTAATATCAGATAGTCATAGCTATCTCTTAGTTGTTGAGCACGTTGTCTGTATAATTCTAATAATGGCACTCGTTGAACATATCTCTTATTTGCTTGATCAAATATATCGTCATAGTACCACCATTGTACAACGGATTTAGATGCAGAACCCTTGATAACTGCTTGTACTTTATTTTCAATAATTTCGTCGCCTACTTTATAATAGCCATTTAGATAATTCATTTTAGAATTTTACTCCCTACAATTTTATTTAATAAGTCTGATCAAGTGCCACCTAGATCTAATAGAATTGACGGTATCCCTGTTACGCATGAATTTTTTTTGATCTATCAGTTTAAGATAGGATTTCCAGTTATATGCCCAGCGTTTTTGTACCCTATCAAAATCTGGCAGTGTGGTAAGTATATTATCCCATGCTCGTACGCCCATTTGTAATCCATGAAGAACGGCAAAGGGCTTATCTGCTTGGAATCTATTAAAATCCCAGTAAGGATAACAGACAGATTTGAATATTTCCTGCGTTTCAGCCCACTCTGCATAATGTACCTGATAGGGCCAATTTGGTAGTGTAGGATCAATGATCATTCTCTCACTTTTGGCTTTTATAAGATATTGTTTTTCAGGATGCAGATCATACCATTTTTTTAACAATGCCGCCTGTTCAATGGTTATTTCTGGAAAATTTGGAGTATGATAGAAATATTCCACACCGTTGGGATTGTCGGGATTCGCCTGTGTCATAAAGGCAGTATCAATAAAATAAAAATACCATTTGCCGCCTCTGAGAACGATATTGGTCTTATCTACTCCAAATATACTGGCAACACGCTTGCCTTGATTAGCCCAATTTGTTTCATGTAGACTAAATGTATGTTGTTTTTGTGCTCTTGCTATGCTGGGCAAGTTACTGACATTTGCTGTGAATAAATCATCAGTATAAAATTCTTCTTTAATAGTTTTGGTCCAGTCCCCTATTTCTATTTTTATTTCTGGTTTATTTTTTGCCAGCCAATCGAGATCTTTCTTTAAGACAAGATCCCACTCACTGTGAAAATTTGCATTACTTTTGTTTAGTGCATTAGGCTTGTACAGCCCTTTATCCATGAGGCTTTCGGGCCATTGCACATAGACTAGATCAAGTTTAATATCGTTTTTAAGAAAAGTATGGAGTATATTATGACTGTCAGACCCACCGCTGTAATTTAATATCAGATAGTCATAGCTATCTCTTAGTTGTTGAGCACGTTGTCTATATAATTCTGTTATGCCAACGGATCCCGGCGTGTATGCAAAATTTGCTTGATCAATAATATCGTTGTAATACCACCATTCTAATTCTTCTTTTAATTTTGATGCTTGTAATATTGCATACACTTTATTTTCAATTATTTCACCAGCTACTCTATAAAAACCATTTAGGTATCTCATTTATTTGCCCACAGATTTATATCACCCTGATACAGAGTAAATTCAAAAGCATCCATCTCATTGAATAATACAAGATACCTTTTACTTAAATAATAAGGCCATGACATGCGCTGATCTAATAGAATTAATGTTTTATTCAAAATTTTATACTGATCTGGTAGCTTTAATATATATGTTTTCCAAATAGTTTTGGCTACATTATAGCCAGCGCATGTAAATCTCGTGCCTTTTGAATTTTTATAAATTTTAAAAAAATTTAACTTGGTGCCCGTTTCTTCTTCAAGCCTATCTAAAATTATTTTGGCTTTTTTATTTTCTTGATAGTAGTTCGTACTCATTAACTACTTTGCCTTCTATTAACTCAACTACTGTAAAATCAGTAGATTTAAACAGTTTATTTAGCTTCTCCATTAAATTAAATGCATGTCCAGGATTACTGAAACTTACTTTTTTATATTTAGGTCCAGGATAATCTTGTAGGCTATTCAAATGTGTACGTAAGTTAAAAGGCTTTCCTTTATAAAAAACAGCATAGATGGCTTCTGCTTCTAAGATTTCTTCACTTTTAAAGTTACCAGGATCGACGTGAGTCAATAATATCGTTGGTTTTGGTCTTGCCATATGTGTCTCCTACTGATATTTATCAGAATAAGAGATTAAACATATGTTTAATTACTTAAATCGACCGCCGGATAACCCACTAACCATGGGTTTAGTGGGCGTTATGCTCTCCATTTGCTCTACACGTTCCACAGCCAGTTTGGTTATTTCACTGAGCAATTCAGTGGCCATAGCTCTATCTAGCTTTAATTCTGTAATTCCTAGCTTGTTGGCTTGTGTCACTAGGTCAGCAAATTGTTTAATCCTCGAGTACATCTCCGTCCTTTTTCTGTTGTAATACTAATTTAAGGTCCATTTTTGTTTTATAAGGCCCGATGAAAGTATTATTATGCAGAGTGCTTAGTCTTGGACAGAGAACGGTTACCCAACCGTTTTTAAATTTTAACCCATACCAACCGGCGGCATGTATGCTCCTACTATGTGATTTCTTCGTAAATGTTGGAAACCCATCTATTTCCTTTACATTAAATACTTCTTCCTGATCAGTAGGATAGCCCATGACTTCGAGATGGCCACCATGCTTTAAGTCACGAAAAATAAATTCAATACCTAGGTTTTTCAGTTCTCTGGCGTCATGTGCCACATAATCTTTTCGACGTAAGTTGATGGAATAACTATTATCCTTGAAGTTCATCATGCCAACACGCTTGGCGTTTTCTTCAAGAATCCAAAACTTATCTTTAATTATACTTTTTGCAAGAATCATTTGTATGATGCTCCTAGATACTCACTATGTTCAGTCATCCTGTCTGCCACATTGACAAGATTCCATTTACCGCAAAATTTTACAAAATGTAGTCCAACTTGTTTAACAGGATCTTTATTAATAGATTTGTTAATTGTTTCATCCAATACTAGTTTAATGTCTTCTGGTTGGCAAGTCAGGTCAATCAGTGTTCTATTGAACTCATATTTGTCACGTACACGATGTTCGATACCGTCATGGTCGACCCAACGTTGTAACATCATGTTGTTCCAATTATATCCTTTGCTGTCTCTGTCTGCATAGGCTTCACGTAGACCAACCTTATTCTTTGTGCCTTTTTCGCGTACTCCCGGATATGCACTGAATACATTGTCTGTGGGATCACCGCGCATACACTTCTCAAATAGAGTCCATTTGGGATCAGGTGCGCCTTTTGGTTCTTTAGTTTTCTTATCAACGACAGCGCGACCTTTCTCATCGTAGATTCCTTTATGTGTGATAAGTTGTTTACTAATACCATTGAACTGCTTGACATTGTGGGCAATAAGTTGATAAAAATCACTGTCGCTACTTACAATCACATGATTGTCTTCAGGATGATTCTGAATCCAACGAGCGATAAAGTCATCTGCTTCGCAACGATCGTGCCGCAGTACACTACAATTGCTTTTAGATTCAAAGAATGTTTTTAGTTCATCAAATGCATTCCAAAACATTTGGTCTTCTTCTTGTTCTTTGGGGGTAAGTGCGGCACGTGCAACAGCACGATTGGCCTTATAGCCGGCATAAAAATCTTTACGCCAACTACGTCCCTCCAAACAGATGATAACATGGTCGCCTTTAAAGTCACGCCAGACCTTGTTAATACTATTGAACATGATGTGATAGGCCATGCCTACCTTTTCTTCAGGTTCATCGCCCCGTACAACATGGCGAGCACGGAAAAACATATTAGCGGCATCCACTAGGAGATAGGTCTTAGCCATTTATATAATGCTTTAAAATTTGTTGATCGATCTTTTCACGAAAGTGAAGATTGAATGACTGCGCCAATTCCATGAATTCTACGTAATTGTGTATGGGTAACACTACATCCAAGTCACCCTGCTGGTTGTTAAATGTCAACAAGACATTTTCGTCATCAAGCCAGCGTATGGAAAATGTATAATCAGTCATGTACAAATTATACATTTAATGTCATTATTTGTCAACTCTGCGTCTACGTTTTGGTAATACGTCTGCATTGGCTACGAATTTCGTTTCTTCATCCATTTGTGCCCCAATGTTTTTACATAAATCAGTAAACCATTTGTCAACCAAATCTTCATCGGTTTTGCCCGTATAACCATTTTCACGTAAAAAATTGATAAAAGCTGTATTCCATTCCAATTCCATATAGCCCTGGCGTGGATCATTTTCATCGAATGTTGTACGTGCAACATTTACCCAGGGTTCGGTACTTTCCTTACCGGATTTTACATCGGTTGATTTTTTACCAAATAAATTTTTAAACAAGTTTTTTATCATTATCACCTACTTCTACCCATGTATAATCTCCTAACCATTTTACTCTACAAATATATTCGTATTCTTTAGGAGGTCCAGCGGACCAATCATTGGGCCCAATCAAACATAGCCGTGTAAAATTTTTTCTATTATCGTAAACCAACCAATATATTTGACCATGATAAGTTTGAAAATCATATTTGGCACTGTGCACCATGTCTGTTATATCTAGTCTACGTTTGATCTGTTCTGCCTGGCTTTGCAAAACTTTAACCAGTTCCATGATTCTATCATATTCCTGTTGAGCATGCATCCTGGCTACATTAACCATGATGTCTTTTTGCTTTTCAACAGGTATAAGATCAAATTTTGGGCCACCTGCTTCTGTGGGATATTTACTGATGTTTCTATTGAAAAAATGCACAAGAGAGTTTCCAACATTAATGTCAAAACTCTCCTGTCCTTTAGCACTATTTGGCTTTTTTTCTTCAGTCATTAGAAAAGATCTAGGCGTTCCCAAGGTAGATCTGGCTTGCCAAAATGGCCGTAGTTTGTTGTTTGACTATATATGGGTCTAAATAAATCAAAGCGATTGATAATGCCCAAGGGCGTAAGATCTACATTTTTTATCACCCAGTCGGTAAGTTCCCTGGAGTTATTATCGGATTCAATATAAAAACTCATTGGTTCTTTCATACCAATAGCATAGCTGATCTGACACGTAGCCCAGTTAGCTTGGCCGCTGGCAACAATATTTTTAGCAATATAACGCATCATATAGGCAGCACTGCGATCAACTTTAGTAGGATCTTTACCACTGAACGCACCACCGCCGTGTGGTGCATAACCACCATATGTATCAACGATTATTTTACGACCAGTTAATCCAGTATCCCCGTCAGGACCACCAACCACAAAACGGCCAGTAGGATTAATATAAAATTCTGTCTTGTTATCTAGAAACTCTTTTGGTAAAACACCTTTAATAACTTCTTTAACTGATGTTCTAACATCTTCGATAGATACAGAATCACTATGCTGTGTACTGCACACCACTTTAGCAATTCGTCGTGGTGTTGTGTCGTCGTTATATTCAAATGTAACCTGACTCTTAGCATCCGGACCCAGCCACTCCATCATACCATTTTTACGCAATTGGGTCAGGCGTTCTACAATACGATGACTCCAATATATTGCACTTGGCATATACGCAGGTGTTTCTCGGCATGCATAACCAAACATTAATCCCTGGTCGCCAGCACCAAATGTATCAGTACCAAGTGCAATATCTGCACTTTGTCCATGCATTAGATTGGAGATTTCAACGTTTCTCCAATCAAAGCCTTTTTGTTCATATCCAATATTTCTAATAACTCGACGTACAGCCGCATCTATTTGTTCGTCGTGTAGTATACCTTTATATTCTCCTGCAACAACGACTCTGTTGGTTGTTACCAACGTTTCACATGCACACCTGAGTGACTTACTACCCTGTGCCATTACTAGGTCTAGCACAGCATCACTGATTGCATCAGCTACTTTATCTGGGTGTCCTTCGCTGACACTTTCACTGGTAAACAGATAACTCATAAATTATACTTTCTTACTTGCCCCAACCATTACTCCATATGTCAACATGCAATCTTGGACTATATCGATAGCCACGTGCCAATGCTTCATCTGCAATATGTTTGGTATTGCTAAAATAGGCCTCGTCAGTTCCTCCAACGGGCATTACATATACAGGACCGGTAAACCCCGCACGTCTATATTCATTAACAGCAGTATTTACTTCGTCAAAGTCACTTATTTTATCCACTACGAATTTCAAATATGTAAATCCTGTCTGCTGATATTGTTTGACTACTTCAGGTTTAACAGCATCCTCCCACCGCTCTCCACTGGCACTGAGCTTGGGACTAACACTGAAAGTTATGCTATTATGCATGATGTGAAAGTTGTCTTTAATAAAATATTTGAACTCATCATGTAAAAATTGTGTGCCATTAGTTTCAAATGTAAGGTTACGCAGATCCTGCATGCGTTTGTTGCTAAGAAGTTCTGGATAAAGTTGCTGCCAACCAAGCAGAGGTTCACCTCCTGTAATGACCAAATGTACATCATTACCGTTTTCCTGTTGCCATTTGTTATTGGGTGTCAAAGCCAACATGGCATCAATTGCTTCTTCTATAGAATAATATGGACTTAGATGTCTAAAGGCTGGGTGCCAACTAGCATAGCTATCACAGCCAGTTTTGGCCAAAGGCAGATCCATAAATGTTTTGTATAAGTGTACCTTGGCGCCTATGTCATCTGGCTCTGTAGTTTTTATACCTGTAGGCAAACCAAAACCAGGGCACTTAAAATTACAACCAAACGTTCTAAAAAAGACACTAGGGACGCCAATAAAACGTCCCTCACCTTGTGCACTATAAAATATTTCACTTACTTTAATTTTTTCCATTGTAGATTTCTTCCAGTGCTTTTCCGTATTTTAACTGAATAAGACATGATAAGTCAAGATCAATTTTTCCTTCTATACGATACCAGTCTAGCTCTTCGGGGGGTGTATAACTATTTTTATCTATAACCGATATTGTACAATCTGGGTAATTGTCCTTGAGCCAATATTCTAATTGTTTTGCTTGCCAAAAATTAAGTTGTAAGGTCATTTGTGACATTTTTGGTATAGTCTCCCTTTCCCGGAATAACGTGTCTAACACCACCGCGTGGATTTTCACTATCGCCTACGGTACGCAGGATCAGATGCACATGTGGCCACATTACAGTCTGACCAGCGGATGTGCCGTGATTCAATCCAACATTGAAGCCGTCACATAGCCGATTTTCTACAAATTTTTTGCCCTGTTGAACTGCTTGTGACATACATACAGATATATTGTCCACGCTATTCATCTTAGGTACAAACAAAAAATGTCCAGCTTCGGTGACTGGAAACCCATCCCTAAAAACAAACATTTTATCGGTTTCTTCTATGGGGTTACGCCATGGATAATTTTCCATGACATACTGTTCATGCTGTTTCATTTTTCTTCTTTCTAGGTGACTTTGCCCTGACCGGAGGGGGATTGATTTTTGCTTTGCCGTTTTCAGCTTCATAGGCAGCAATAGCATCGCGTACATCCCGCTGTAGTGCCTCCCAATCGGTGACAAATTCTACTCGGCCATCTTCATATTCAGTGCGTGTACTGTGACTGCCTACAGTGACCTTAGGCCAAGTGCCGGTAGACTGCTCTGCTAGCTTGTCCTCTTTCTTTTTTCTTGTTGCCATCATTTATCTCCATCTATAAAATTATCGCTGATAAATGAATTGATGTTATCGCCAATATCATAACCCCAATTCCAATTATTGTCATAGGCATCTGTCCATTCTGCGCTGTCCTGTTCTGCGTCAATGTATCCTTCGATACTTTTAGCGAACCAATCTGCAAAAATTTCTGGATCAACATAACCTTCTTCGTCTACCACATACTCCTTATTGAGAATATCTCTAATCATTTCTATGTTGCTAGATCCATCAATGCATTGTTCAATTTCGTCATCTGACAGACTCTTTACATTTTTCATAATTTTCCTATTAGTTTAAAAATATCTTGTGCGTAATTCTTTTCTAACAGCTT
>OGWJ01000002.1_pt1 | contig 53106 bp, 70 predicted proteins | sample 1575991 | NCBI WGS metagenome assembly OGWJ01 (sample SAMN07581533, study PRJEB24739) | freshwater metagenome | place: Singapore | collected 2015-01 | reverse complement strand
GCGTGGCCGTAGATGCTGTATATGACAGCGTTAGTATTGGCACAACATATAAAGAAAAGTTAGCAGAAGAAGGAATTATCTTTTGCAGTTTTAGCGAAGCAGTTCAAGAACATCCTGAACTGGTCAAGGAATATTTAGGATCAGTTGTCCCACAACGTGACAATTGGTTTGCCTGCATTAATAGTGCAGTATTCAGTGATGGTAGTTTTGTTTACATACCACCAGGCAAACGTTGTCCCCTGGAACTTAGTACATATTTTAGAATTAACAGCGCCAACAGTGGACAGTTTGAGCGCACATTAATCATAGCAGACAAGGACAGTTATGTATCTTATTTGGAAGGATGTACGGCACCCAAACGTGACGAGAATCAACTACATGCCGCAGTCGTCGAACTTGTTGCCCTTGACCGGGCTGAAATCAAATATTCAACTGTACAAAACTGGTACCCGGGAGATGAAGAAGGCCGAGGAGGCATCTACAACTTTGTTACCAAGCGCGGCAGGTGTCGTGGTGAACGGAGTCGAATTAGTTGGACTCAGGTGGAAACAGGATCAGCTGTCACCTGGAAGTACCCCAGTTGTATACTCCAAGGTCGTGAATCAGTGGGAGAGTTTTACTCAGTGGCCGTTACCAAGGGCCGCCAACAAGCCGACACTGGTACCAAAATGATTCACATTGGTGAGGGCACCCGCAGTAGAATTATCAGCAAAGGTATCAGTCTGGGACATAGTTCTAACACATATCGTGGTCTAGTACGCATGGCGCCTACTGCTAAGAATGCCCGCAACTTTACACAATGTGATAGCTTGATGATTGGCACAAACAGTCGTGCCAACACTATTCCTTATACAGAAATTTCCAATGAGACAGCACAAATTGAACACGAAGCATCAACAGGTCGTGTCAGCGAAGAAGAATTGTATTATCTAGCAACCAGGGGATTAGATCCAGAGCAAGCGGCCAGTGCCATTGTCAATGGATTCTGTCGTAGCGTATTAAACACATTGCCGTTAGAGTTTGCGGCAGAAGCAAATAAATTATTAAGTGTACAAATGGAAGGAAGCATAGGATGACAAAAGACGAGATTGGACAATTGGTGAAAAATAATGAGGTGGTGCTGTTTATGAAAGGTACGCCACAATTTCCGCAATGCGGATTTAGTCAACGTGCCGTTTCTATTCTACGTGCCAGTGGAGTAGAAAATTTTGAATATAGAAATGTTCTAGAAAACGATGCCCTAAGACAAAATATTAAAGAATTTAGTAGCTGGCCAACAATTCCACAATTATATATTCGTGGTGAATTTATAGGTGGTAGCGATATCATGATGGAAATGTACCAGTCTAGTGAATTGAAAACGCTTCTTGAAAAATAATGCTTAAAATTTCTAATCTAAATGCCAGCATTGGCAATAAGAGTATATTGTCTGATGTCAGTTTACATCTAAAAACATCAGAAGTTTTACTGGTAACAGGACACAACGGCAGTGGTAAGAGTACACTACTGCATGCTATCATGGGTAGACCAGATATAATTGCCACCGGTGATGTTGGTCTAGATGATGTTAATTTATTAGAGTTAGCCTGCCACGAACGTGCAAGACGGGGGGTGTTCATGTTTCACCAAGCACCGCCCACAATAGACGGTGTCAACACAATGACATTGTTGAATGAGATCAATAATCAGCAAGAACAAAAATACAGTAAACGGAATCTAATTGATCTAGCTAAGACATCTTTTAACGGACTTAATCTACCTGAAGACTGGTCTAAACGACAGTTTAATATGGGCGCCAGTGGAGGCGAGCGTAAAAAGAACGAGCTGGTGCATGCGGAATTGTTTAACAGTAAATTGCTTCTATTAGATGAACCAGACAGTGGTCTTGAACAATCTAGCAGAGAACGAATCAAAAGTCTAATAACAAAGAACAGTCAGCGAGGCGGTGTAACATTGTTAGTTACTCATGATAAAGAGTTGCAGCATTTTTACAGAAATAATTCAATTGAGTTGGAAAATGGCAGGATTATTAAACACTAAACGTCTCTGCGAAAACATGGAAAAGATAGACATGTATTTTGCTACCTTTTCTACAGAAGCATTGCAGACCATAGACATAAACATTGTACAGTCGGAAGGTGATTGCAATGCCAAAATCGTCATTGAACCTCTGCCATATACAAAAAGCAAAGTAACAATCAATATATTTGCAGAAGGATCTGCCAAAGTCAATTGTGTATGCAATTTAGTTGTACCCAAAGAAGTTGCAGGTGTAGAAACAGATATACAAATGCGTAGCTGGCCATTTGATCGTGCAAAAATATCTGCCAGACCAGAAATGTTCATAGCCAATAGCGATATAGTTGCATCACATGGTAATGCTCTTGGTTCACTGAGTAAAGAACAGCAATATTATCTATCCACAAGAGGTATAACTAATTACAAAGATGCTGTTAAACACAGCCTACTAGAACATGCGTGAATTATTTCCTTTTTTTAAACAGAATCCTGATATTGTGTATCTAGACAGTGCTGCCACCAGCCAAACTCTTTATACTGTAATAGAAGATTTAAACGATTTCATGATGAATCGCAAAAGTAATGCACATCGCAGTGGTCATAGTATGGGTTCTTGGGTGGATTCAAAATATTTTCATGCCAAGGAACTGATCGGCCAGTGGCTTAATATAAAACAACCAAGTGATCGTATAATCTTCAATAGTGGTGCTACGCAAGGCCTCATGGATGCTGTAATGATGTGTGCCAAGCAATACGCCGGTGGCAATATTTATGTGGGTGTAGATTCACATCATAGCCTATTGTTGCCATTGCAAAAATTAGCCAGAGAAAATCCATGGTGGAGTATCAATTATATAGGTCTGGATACCAGTGGTAAATTGAATCTGTCGGATCTGGAACAACGATTACTAAAAGATGAAGGCGCAAAAATTATAGCGGTAACAGCAGTTAGCAATGTATTGGGTATAGTAAATGACCTAATAAGAATAAAAGATATTGCACATAAAAACAAAGCTACAACTATTATTGATGCTAGTCAAATTATTGGAAAAAGATCACTTGATCTAGAAGGTTTTGATTTCGTTGCCTGGAGTTGGCATAAAATTTATGGGCCCATGGGGCTAGGTTGTCTTGTAATAGATCCCGTGTGGTTGGAGTTTGATCCCGTTAGACCAGGCGGTGGATCAGTAATATCTGTTAATCTGGCAGGCGCCAGCTGGCAAACAACAACTAGCAAATTTGAAAGTGGTACACAAAATCTAGCTGCCATAGTTTGCTTACCTAGATTGATCACTTGGTTAATTAAACATAAGGAAGATCTGGAATCACACGACAGGGCCATGGCGAATTTGGCTTACAGCCATGTGCCACAAACCTGTTTCATAGCGGCTAGTCAACCTGACTCGGGCTTATTATCCATTTTCCCTGCAATGGGTGCGACGGAAGATTATGTCATGATGCTGGATGCCAAAAAAATAATGGTACGCGGTGGCAAATTATGTGCACAGCCACTGATAGATCAAATTACCGGGGACAAATCATTGATACGACTGAGTTGGGGAGTCTATACAATGCCTAGAGAAATAGAAGCATTTTTTGATAGAATATTAGAAATACATGGTAGATTTCAAAAATTTGTTCAGTGAACTATTTGAATTAGATGATGCCATGGACAAATATTCCTGGATTATCGATTATGGTTCTAATTCATCGGCCCTTGGGATACAATATAGAACTGAAGAAAATTTAGTACGTGGGTGCACCAGCCCACTTTGGCTAGCTAAAGAAACTTCTGGGAATATTGCCGCCTGGGGATCTAGCAGTATTGTACATGGTATAGCATGCATGATCTGCGATTGGTACAATAAGGCAACAGAAGATCAACGATCGGGATTTTCATTAAATACCTTAGAATCCTTAGGTCTAGCACCATTGTTGAGCATGGGAAGGCAAAATGGTGTAGCCAATTTGATCGCCAGAATAAAACTATTATGAATAAACAATTAAAAGATAATATTATTGCCAATTTAAAAACTGTATATGATCCGGAAATTCCAGTGAATATCTACGATCTAGGACTTATATACGATTTGGCCGTCAATGACGAAACAGTTAAAATAATTATGACATTAACCAGTGCTTTTTGCCCAAGTGCAGAGGAAATACCAGAAGACGTGCGTCTGCAGGCGGAAAAAGCTGTCGAAGAGTTAAATACTAATAGAACTATATCAGTAGATGTGGTTTTTGATCCTCCCTGGACACCAGAGCGTGTTAGCGAGGAGGCTCGTTTAGAAATGGGAATGTTTGATTATGATCAAGAAAATTCTAGACTGGATCCTTGGTAAGAATGACTCTGCATCCAGTCATCCGTTGGATGGCCCAACCCGTGCTGCACAAGAACGTGCCGAAGCACCTTATAAAGTAGAAGCACCAGTACTGGCACCACTACCAGAAGCACAATCGCTACCTGAAGTAGTTGCACCAGTGGTTGAAATCACACCAGTTACCGTAAAAGCCAAGTATAAAAAGACAGATCTTAATAAGAAAACTAAAAAGGAATTATTGGATCTTGCTGCACAACATGGTCTAGCTGTAAAAGCTCGTATTACTAAAGATGAGCTGGTAAAAATATTAGCCAAGATATGACAATAATAACAATAACTGAGGATGCCAAACAACATATCATATCCATGCTGATGAGGCAGGGATTACTAGCTGTGAAGTTGGGTTTAGCACCTCAGGGTTGTAATGGTTACAAGTATACATGGGAGCCTGTAGGCACAAACATTGCAGATCATGTGATAGAATTAGACGAAGATCACTTTTTAATCTTTAATAAAGATGTGGTACCCTATGTCATTGACAGCATTGTTGAATTACAAACAACAGGTTTTATGGGCAAACAATTAACACTTACTAACCCAAATGTTATGGGCAGTTGTGGTTGTGGGGAAAGTGTCAATTTTAAATGACAGAATCGTTTGACCAAAAAATAAATGCTCTAATAGAAAAAGAGCGTGAAATTTTAAAAAAAATTTCCATAGCCAAAAGGGCCATGGCCAGTCAACAATTGTTGGCACAGTTGCAATTTTTGCTAGAAGAGTGTAGAATGCAACAAGCAGAACTTAGAATGTTAAAATCAGCTGATACTAAAAACAGCAGTTTTGATGATTTTTTGAGTATAGGTTAATGCTAGACAATAAGGCAAATATGTACGTTGAAGAAGAAGATATAATTGAACTGATGTTACAAAATCGTCAGGTGAAGATTCTTCCCAGAAATACAGAATCTTTTGAAAATTTCGATAAAACGTGCAAGACATTTGGGATTAAAAATCCTTTTGAATTATCTACGCCAATGTCTGAATATCTAGATTGGAATATCCCCGATCAGTATAAAAACATAGACGTAAAAGAATATATACATAAACATTTTACAAATTTAGATCAGCCACGCTGGAAACGCATTAATAATGAACTCTTAGAGTTCGAAAAACGAAATCTGCAGGACTTATTACGATTTCTGATCTATTTTGTAGAAACATTGAGACACAATAACATTGTATATGGTGTAGGTCGAGGTAGTAGTGTAGCAAGTTATATGTTATACTTGCTGGGAGTCCATAGAGTGGATAGCTTTAAATTTAATTTGGACATCAAGGAGTTCTTTAAATGAGTAGACATCGCACGGCACGTGGTCGTGAATTTAACATGCAGGCATTTGCATCCAGCCGTGGTACAACTACAGCAGTTGGCAATTCATTCAGAAATGCACAGGGTGACCTTTTAGGACCAGGCGGTAAAGTTATCGCTACTGCACAAGAAATAACGGGTAAAGTCTATGACAATACTCCAAAATCTAGTAAAAAACCAGTAAAGTTAAACCCACTAGAACAAGAAGTTAATAGAAAAGAAGTTATTGGTGCAGACGGTATACCACGTTGGGAAGTAACCTATGCTGACGGCAGCGTAGAAGTGATAGCCAAAAAAACTCCAACTAATAAAGATATTGATTCCAAAACAAGTGGATTTGAACTATGATCGTGAAACCATTACCAGGTAATATTTTTGCTGTTCTACAATTAGGTGAACGTGTTAGCACTAGCGGTATCGTTTTAATGGACGATAACGGTAAAGATAGCGGTATTAGGCCTCGATGGGCCAAGGTCTGGCTGGTAGCAGACGATGTTAAAGATGTCGTACCCGGTCAGTGGATCTTGTGCGAGCATGGACGCTGGACCATGCGTATTACAATCAAACGTGATGATGGATCAGATTTTCAGTTTGTTAAAATCGACTCAAATGGCATCATAGGTGTGCAGGATGATCTTCCTGACGCTGTTCCTGATGTTGACTTATATTAAAAATTCCTGTACAATTTAGCATGGAAACTAAAAACTATCTTTGGGTAGAGAAGTATAGGCCATCTACCATTGACGACTATGTATGGATCGATCAAGGCCAACGGCTCATGGTGGAGGGTTGGATCACTGATAAAAATATCCCACATTTGCTACTGAGCGGCCCACCTGGTACAGGAAAAACTACTCTGGCACGTGTATTATGCAACGAGCTTAAAGTAGAAAAAGCAGACATCATGTTCATCAATGCCAGTCACGAAACTGGTGTTGAAAATTTACGAGACAAGGTTGGTAACTTCTGTCGTAGTATGTCATTTGGTGATTTTAGGGTTATTATCCTGGATGAGGCAGACTATCTAAGTCCCAACGCCCAGGGCGTATTACGCGGCATGCTGGAACAGTATAGTAATGTGGCACGTTTCATTCTAACCTGCAATATGCCACACAAGGTTATGCCAGCATTGCACAGCAGATGTCAGGGATTTAGTTTTAACCAATTGAGTGAGAAAGAATTCATTGCCAGAGTTGGTAAAATTCTTGATCAAGAAGGTGTAACTATCGCCACAGAAGAAGATGTACAACAATTGCAGACTTTTTGTAAAGGCATGTATCCTGACCTGCGTAAGGCTATCAACACCGCACAGCAATACAGCAAATCAGGTAAACTAGTTCTTCCTAGGGCAGGAGAAGGCACAGATTCCAGTGACTGGAAGCTAGAAGCTGTGGCCCTAATACAAAATAGCAGGGTACGCCAGGCACGTGATCTTATCTGCAAACGTATTGGTCTAGAGGAATATGAGGAGGCATTCAAATTTCTCTATCGCAATCTTGAATTTTGGGGTGACGACGAAGATGTCCAGGACCGTGCCATTGTAATCATTAAAGATGGCATGGTTAACCACAGTTTGTGTGCAGATCCAGAAATAAATCTATCTGCTACAATGGTTAGACTGGACAGATTGCGCCGCGGATTAGAATAATGTAACGCATGACCTTGCTACTATTCTAATTATTCGCCGTAAATTTTCAGAACTTCGGCAACAGCAGGATGACGTTCTACGTCCTTCTGCTCAAACTCCACAACACCTATCATACTGCTAGGCGTAGAATTTAACTTGGTCACAAAATCTTTTAAGCCATTGGCTTCATACCCACGATCATGTTGTGCTAAGTCACCTGTTACGAAAATACGACTGTTGTTGCCAATACGTGTCAACAACATCTTCATCTGGCTGGGAGTCGCATTCTGCATTTCGTCAGCTAAAAGTATTGCATTTTCAAATGTTCTTCCCCTCATATAGGCTAAAGGTGCGACTTCTATGACTCCCTCTTCAATCATATTTTCAATGTATTTTGGGCTCCAGTATTGCTCAAAAACATCAAAGATTGGGCGAGTCCAGGGTTGCATCTTCTCGATCAATGTACCTGGTAAGAAACCATGCTGTTCGTCAACGCTTACGGCAGGTCTAGTGATGATGATTTTATCAATTCTACCAGCCTTGAGCTCACGCACTGCCAATAGACAGGCTAGCAGGGTTTTACCCGTACCTGCTGGCCCTATGGCAAATACAATGTGCTTTTTGGGATTTTCTAGTAGTTCGAGATAGTCTTCCTGCTTGAGATTTTTAGGCAGGATTTCTACTCGTTTTTGTCGTTCCTTATGGAACCTTTCAATGTGCAGAACGGCTGCTTGCTCTTGATGCAGAGCACGTTTTTGTCTTTTAGTCATTCTTTACCTCCAGTATTGGAAATGTAAAGTAGCCTTGGGTCATGCGTTCCACATGATTATTTAACAGACCAATAAAAAATAACGGCCAAATGCTATTTTTTGAATTAATGTAACTAGATAAATAGATTTATGATAGACGTCGATACAATATATACCACCCTCGATGATGCCTTTGGTAGTGAGAACATACTGGATACACTAATTGAGTTTGAACGTGTGTTTGATCAGCTGGATGTTTATGTTTATAAAAATTGGCAGCGTGGGGAAATTATTGAGGGACCACAAGTTGACCGCTACTGGATATCAGTAACACTTATGTACCCCTATAAATTAATGCCTGATCCAGAGGGTGCTCTGCGTCTAATAGATCATGGATGCAAAGTATACATGGGCAAGGATGTACTGAAACATGTAGGTAAAGTAGGACTGGGTGCCGACGAGTATGGTCGTGAACTGGATCCTGAAAAGAAACTGATCAAAAGCCCAGTGTGGCTGGTGAAAGTTATCATGCCACGACACTTTGTGGATGAAGTGCAGACAGATAAAATTAATATCAACGGAAAACAAATTGACATGGATGATGTTACAGATGCTTACGATGAAAATCTAAATGATGATGAGGCCGCCAAGGGTAATGCAGCAGATGAAACGCAATAAACAAATGCTTAAAGAAAGTCTACTGGAGAACGATCTTAAGTGGTTGGTGGGCGAAGTCTTATATTTGGACATGCATAAAACTAAACTGGGTGACGAAAAAGATCACATAGTATTAGCTATACCAGTAAATGATCAGAAGCCGGCACAAGATCTGGCAACATTTATTGAGAATGGTGTGCATAAATTCGAAGATGTTGAAGTAAGTCCTGCTACGGATACCAAGGGTAGATATCTTGTTTATGTAGAGATAGAGCGCGGCCCTAATGCCTACAAAACTATTCGAGGTATTTTAGATGACACCAGCAGGTTAAGTGGAGTTGATGCATGGAAATTTGTCACCATGAAATCAGCAGAAGTGGACTTCAATGAAGAAAACTTTATTGGTCATATTATTACAGATCCTGCCGAATACGAGCGTATTCATGGCAGTGGAGATGATTCTGAAGAGGACGAAAATGATAATGTCGCATCAGAGTCAATTAAAAAACGTCTAGGATTTTTGTTAAATTACTAATGAGTAAAGAAGATTTAATAAAGGTTCGCGGCCGTGTTGTAGATTGTTTGCCCAACGCGATGTTCAGGGTTGAAATTGAGGACGTAAAAAAGGTCATTGTTGCGACAATATCAGGCAAGATTAGAAAGCACAATATTAACATACTGATGAACGATCTTGTTGAAGTTGAATTAAGCATATATGATCTTACCAAAGGTCGTATTACATTTAGGTACAAATCATGAGTCAACTAATCTGGATGATAAACCTGATACCCAATTGGTTTTGGACATTAGTGTTATGGGCTGGCGTATTGTCTATCGTCGCCTCTTATATCTTGGGTAAGATACCTTCTGTTACACAATACAAAATTCCTCTAAGAGTTGGTGGTGTTGTTGCTACCCTAGTTGGTGTATATTTTATGGGCGCAATAGCCAATGAAGAAAAATGGCAGGCACGTGTAGATGAATTACAAAGACAGGTCAAAGAAGCTGAGGTTGAAGGTGAGGCGGCTAATCAAAAGCTAGGCCAAGCTCTAGACAAAAATAAACAGTTGGCACAACAAAAGAACAAAGAAGTTGTAAAATACGTTGACAAATGGAGAACCAATGAAATACTCAAAGAGGTTCCTGTTGAAGGACCTGAGCGTGTTCGTGTAGAGGAAGTTGTCAAATATATTGAAAGTTGCCCGGTACCCAAAGAAATGCTGGACATACACAATAAGGGTGTGGAAAAACCTGGTAAGGGAGATAAGAAATGAGACTAATAGCCTTGTTATTATCGGTGGTATTGCTGTCAGGGTGCGCCATATTTACAAAGTTCTTACCTGCAAAACCAAAATTTCCTGAACCAATTAAAGAGTTAACTGAACCCTGCCCTGATCTTAAAAAGATCGAGGGGGATAAAGTAGCTATAACAGATTTATTAAGAACAGTTGTAGAAAACTATGGCTTGTATCATGAATGCAGTCTTAAAAATGAAGGCTGGAATGAATGGTACAAAGAGCAAAAGAAAATCTATAATAAAATAAAATGAAAAAATATCTATTGTTACCCGTGTTTATTGTGTTAACTGGCTGCGCTAGTACCAATGAATATCAACAATACCTGGATGCAACGTCCAAGGTACAACAAGCACAGAATGCATCAGAAGCCGCTTGTCTTTTGGTATTGGCGGAAGCTATGAAAACTGCTGATCCCGTTATTCGTGCGGCAATAACTGTCCAAATTGACAAATGCCGAAAAGAATCACCTAGAATAGATCCACCGAATCGCGGCATACTGGGCATTTTCAATTGACATGCCTGTGGAAATCTAATATAATTAGTTGATGAGTAATCTAAAACTAATAAAAGAAACTGACACAAGTTTAAGACAACAAAACACCAATTGGGATTGGGAGCAGGATGGCGAAGTAGCCGATCTTGCTCAATCCATGCTCAAGTTCATGTTTGAAAATGATGGTATTGGTTTGGCCGCACCACAACTTGGTATCAACAAAAGATTGTTTGTCATGGGTAACCAAGCACAGAGTTATATCTGTGTAAACCCAGAAATAACCAGTACGTTGGGAGAAATCAAAGATCTAGAGGGCTGTCTAAGTTTTCCCGGTTTGTGGTTACATGTAACTAGGCCTGAAAGTGTTGATGTTAAATATCAAGACATACTGGGAAGATGGCACGAAAAAACTTTTCGTGGATTACAGGCTAGGATTTTTTTACATGAATATGATCATTTAGAGGGCATATGTTTTGTTGATAAAGTGGGCAAACTGAGTTTGGAATTGGCGCAAAAGCGCAGGAAAAAGAATCTTAAAAGGATATAATATGGCAGCAGAAGATAATCAGCCAATTAATGAAATTCTGGAGAAAGCCTTCAGAATGGCTCTTAACAATGAGCACGAGTATGTAACTTTGGAACATCTCACATTAGTATTGTTAGACAATAAAGATATTATTGATTACCTTACCGCTATGAATATTGACCCAGTACCTATAGCTCAGGATATAAGAAATTTTCTCTCCGGTCAGAACTATCTTATAGTGCAGGGACTAACTAAACCTCGCAAGACGCAAACACTAGAACGTGCATTTAATCGCGCATTTACACAGGCTATATTTAATGGCCGTGCCGGCATCGCGCCGCAGGATATGATTTTAAGTATCCTAAGCGAGCGTAATAGTCATGCATGTTATTATTTGTCGCAACATGGTATTACTAAGGAAAGTTTCCTAGATATTTTAGGAAAAACATCCAAGACAGATGGCAAGCTGCGTACTCAGTTTGATAAGATTCTTAAAGAATTTTGCATAAACTTAAATTCAGACGCCAAGGCGGGTGTTATTGATCTGCTGGTAGGACGAAACAAGGAAGTAGATAAACTATCACAGATATTAGCAAGACGTAAAAAGCGCAATGCCATTTTAGTTGGTGATCCTGGTGTAGGTAAAACTGCTATTGTTGAAGGCCTGGCTCGTAAAATCGTTGAGAAAAATGTGCCGCGTACCCTGGAAGATTGTACCATCTACAGTTTAGACATGGGTGCGCTAATGGCAGGTACAAAGTATCGTGGTGACTTTGAAGAACGTATCAAACAAGTTGTTGATGCGCTAGAAGCCAAAGATAATGCAATCTTGTTTATTGATGAAATTCATACTGTAGTTGGAGCAGGTGCTGCCGGTAATAGTAGTATGGACATGGCCAATTTAATCAAGCCCGTACTGACACGCGGTAAATTGCAAGTGATTGGCAGCACGACCTATGAAGAATATCGTGAAAAAGTTGAACCAGATAGAGCACTTGCCAGACGCTTTACAAAGTTAGACGTTGAAGAAATGTCACCAGAAGATTGCAAAAATATGTTGCATTGTATCATGCCTCAATATGAGCAATACCATGAAGTAAATGTTGACATGGCGGCTATTGATGCTGTAGTTGATCTAACAGTGGAACACATGCATGACAAATATCTGCCAGATAAGGCCATTGATATACTAGACAGTGCCATGGCTAAACTCAAGGTCGGCGGAGTAGAAAAATATTTAACAGTGGATTTGGTTAAAGAAGAAGTAAGTGAACAGGCAAAAGTTCCTATTGAGCAGCTAATAATCAATATGGAGCCGCAATCCGTAAATTACGAGGAAGAGATTAAGAGCAAGGTTTTTGGCCAAGATCAGGCTGTAGATAAGCTTCTTGATGCTGTTTATATTGCCAAAGCTGGCCTCAAGGATATTACAAAACCACTGGGTAGTTATTTGTTTGTTGGACCAACTGGCGTTGGTAAGACCGAATTAGCAAATCAGCTGTCTGAATGTCTGGGCATGAAATTGCTGCGATATGATATGAGTGAATACATGGAAAGTCACAAAGTTGCCAGTCTGATTGGTGCACCCCCTGGTTATGTAGGCTTTGGTGAAGGTGGCGCCGGCTCTGGAAAACTTATTAATGATCTGGAACAATATCCCAGTGCAGTGCTATTATTTGACGAGGTAGAGAAGGCGCACCCCGATGTACTCAATGTACTGTTACAGGTTATGGACAATGGTATGATAACCAGCAGTGGTGGAAAATCAATCAGCTGTAGAAACATCGTACTTATTTTGACCAGTAACCTAGGTGCACGTGATGGTGAAAGATCCAGAATTGGTTTTGATAACAGTCCCAATAAGAGTGCAAGCATAGAAGCTGTCAATAAATATTTTACACCTGAATTTAGAAACAGACTGGATGCTATCATTGAATTTAATCGTTTGGCCAAGGAGCAAGTGAAACTAATTGCAATTAAATTTATCAATGAACTTAATGAGCTGCTATTACCTAGAAATATCAAACTTGAACTAACTGAAGTTGCCCTGGTTCAACTAGTTGACGACGGCTTCGATGAAAAAATGGGAGCTCGTCCAATGAAACGCCTTATTGCAGAAAAAATTAAGAAGCCGCTGAGTAAAAAAATTGTGTTTGAAAATCTAAGCAATTGTAAACTAATGGTTAACTATAATGGGTCTGAATATGAACTTCACACAGTTACCTGACCATTTAGTTACAATTGTCACTGAACGTATATTTTATAAGAAATTTTCTTATAAAATTTGTTTCAGGATAGATGAAACAGAGCTATCAAAACTAAAAACTGTAGTCAATTATAAGATATCACACAGTTATTGGACAGGTAGAACCGTATTACGGGAAAGTTTACGAAAGAAGATTACAAATATACTACCTGAAAATGTTGACTACCGTACTCGATCAGAAGGTGAAATTGTTACCCTGTTTATTGATAACGATGATGTAGCACTGGATATAGTAAATAAATTAGTAGAAAATGTAAAAGAAATACACTTACCACTGAACGATTCACATAAAAAACTGATCTTAGATAATCATAGGAATCGTGTTCGAAAAACGCTATTCCATAACAAGTTTAGATATAAAGTTAATATTAAAAATGACTGGAATGAAAGGTTCAGAAAATTTGACGAGTTGAAAACTTGGTTAGATTCCATGGGCGGAATTGATGATACACGCTGGATGCCTAATTCACCTCTGGGTTCTGTATTTAAAATGTCCGATGCCGAAAGGACCAAGCCTAAATTTAGATATCGCTTTAGTAACTATGCCATGTTCCTCAATGATGAGCAGGATCTAATGATGTTGCAATTATGGCTGCACGAATGGTACTGGTATACGGAAAAAGCTGTTTTGATATCAGAAATATAACAAAATTAACTACTCATACAAAGGCGCAATTTCGGTTGCGCCTTTTATTTTGGCTAAATATGACTAATGGAGAACAAAAATGGCTAAGATAGTCGAAGACATAGTAGTAATTAAATTCAGCAGAATCGTAAAAGACAACGACCATGATCCTGAACCTGCTGTTTCCAACGATAGCATCAGTGCTCTCGAGCAAGTTGCTCAAGAATTAGTGGGCCAGCATGTAATTGTAGAGGTAGCTAGACACGATGACAACTAATATTTCAAATGTTACCATGCTAGTTGGTAATGGTCAATTAGATCAGCTTAGTGATTCTGTTCGTGGTGACGGCTATTATGGTTATCGCGACGGATATCATACCATGGCCATTCAGTTTAATAATTTTGTAGGTAAAATTCAAATAGAAGCCACTTTAGAATTAGATCCTGCAGAAGCAGATTGGTTCCCTATATGGCTTACACCCAGTCATCCACATAGGGAATATAACACTCCCAAGATAGGTACAGAAGCTTTTACCTTCAGAGGAAATTTTGTTTTGATTAGATTCAGAAAAACCCGCAGCTATTTGACAACAACATCGCCAGTAGGTGATATTACCAAAGTTATGTTAAGTTTATAAGCATATGGCAATATACGTAGACAATTTGGGCGATAGCAATCTCCCAGTAACCTTAAATAATCCCCAAGATGGGGAAGCCCTGGTTTGGGATAACAGTGCCGGGGCATTTGTCAATGCTCCACAAAGTGGCAGTACCGAGATCATACAGGATACGGTGGCAGACATGCTGGAAGTTGATCCTGATGGCACACAGGTTGCACTAAGACTGGTAAGCACTTATAACGATGTTACTGGCAAGCTAACGTTCAATGTTGTAGCAGATCCTGGTACGCCGGGTGGCGGAGTGGGTGGGATTGTTGTAAAAGAAAATGGTGCTACTCGTGGCACAGCAACAACATTAAATTTTAATGGTGCAAGTGTAAGTTTTGACAGCGGCGTTGCAACTATTACAGGCATATTAGACAGTATTGGTATTAAAGACACAGGCGTAAACGTTGGTGATGTACAGAATTTTGATTTCCACGGATTTGATTTAACAGTAAGCGGTGATACAGTCACCGTTATGGCTCCAGACTTAACAGGTATTATCAGTAGCATTGAAGTACAACAAGAAGGTGTCGTCAAAGGTGATGTAACTAAGCTAAACTTTAGCGGTGCCACAATTGGTGTTGCTGGTGATACTGCCACAATTACAATTACTGATAGTGGTGGCGGCGCTAGCGTACTGGATGATTTAACAGATGTAAGCCTAAGCAGTCTAACGGCGGGCCAAGTTTTAAAATACAATGGTACAAACTGGGTTAACGCCGCAGATGATGCTGGTACAACAATTACCAGTTTAGATGATATTGGTGACGTTGATCTGACAGGTCTTGGATCTGGATTAATTTTAGGTTATGACGGCACCAAGTGGGTGCCGGTCGCGAATTCTGGTTCTACAGGTCCACAAGGTCCACAGGGCCCGGCTGCAACCGTCACAGTGGGAACAGTAACAACAGGTGCAGAAGGCACTAGTGTTATTGTTACAAACAGCGGAACAAGTGGTGCCGCAGTCTTAGACTTTACAATACCAAAAGGTGATACAGGTGATACAGGACCACAGGGACCACAAGGAATTCAGGGAATTCAAGGAGAAACAGGACCACAGGGACCTAAAGGTGATACAGGTGATACAGGTCCACAAGGAATTCAGGGAATTCAAGGAGAAACAGGACCACAGGGACCTAAAGGTGATACAGGTGATACAGGTCCACAAGGAATTCAGGGAATTCAAGGAGAAACAGGACCACAGGGACCACAAGGAATTCAGGGAATTCAAGGAGAAACAGGACCACAGGGACCACAAGGAATTCAGGGAATTCAAGGAGAAACAGGACCACAAGGACCTAAAGGTGATACAGGTGATACAGGTCCTGCATTTACGCTAAACAGTGTATCTGGTAGTGCAGACGTTTATGGTATCACATCAACTAGTGTTCCTGGTTATGATTTAGAAGTTGATACCGCCAATAAGTGGCGTACAGCTCGCAGTTTAAGTTTAACAGGTAAGGTAACAGGTCTTGCCACTGGTATCGATGGTAGCGGAAACATCAGTATCACTACAAGTTTAAGTGGTGTTAGTACTGATGACGTTACAGAAGGTTCAACTAACCTATATTACACAAATGCACGATTTGATACTAGACTGGAACAGAGTAATTTAAGTCAGTTGAATGATGTTGCAGATACATCACCAACAAGTGGACAAGTTTTAGCCTGGAACTCTAGTACAAGCAAGTGGACACCAAGCTCTAGTGCAGATGGTGGCACAACATTAGAAAGATTAGCAGTTCAAGTGAATTACGATGCCAGTGGTAACTTGACAGATGTGACAGTTCTAAATGGTAGCGGTAGTGCTACAATTACTTCTGCGACTTCCACAGCGGCTGAAGTTGAATTTACACTAACAGGTTTTAGTGCTCCTCCAATATCTACTGTAGTTTATGGTTATCAACGTGCTGCTAACGTTTATGCAATGCGTCATGTAGATAATGCGACGTGGACTACTAAAAAATTCGCAGCAGGTGGTAGCACAGGAAGTCCAACATTGTGGACGGGCTGGGATCCAACGGTACACAAACTAACTCTAACACTAACCAAGTCAGTGTCTCTAGCCAGTGCTAGCGTTGGTCAGACCACGCATTGCGTGGTACAAATTACTGGGATTGCTTAATGAGCGTTAATGTCTGGAAGACTAGTTTTATCGGGCTAAGTAAGCCCCCCAAGGTGCTCAGTGCTGTTGCAACGGCTAGCGAAAACTTGGACCTGTGGCCTTATCAGTTAGGTACTGATGACCCATATTGGGCAGGTGGCATAAACCCGCTACCTTATAGATATAGGATGACATTTATATTTGATGATCAAAACCACGGTAGTCATTTAACAAGAACACCATTTATCTATAATGCACAAGACATTGAAGTGGGAGACTTTGTTGCAGGTGCAGATGATGGCAAAGTGATGCAGGTCATCAGTATTGAAAGTAAAGACGAATATAACCTTGTCGTCATAGTAGAAGACTATTTAAGGTATAACGTATATAAAACAGGTACCAGCATTTTTAACGTACCTGGTAACGTTATCTTTTTCCAGATTAACGAACTTGGCGTACCCATGTTGGATCCGCTGCCTGGTACAGCAAGTCCTACATTTTACCCCAACGTAATGAGTCGTTTCCAATATATGAATCCTTTAACAAACTATGTCTTGGAACAACCAAGTAATGGTTTTGAAAAGGGCGATGCAATTTGCATTGAAGGTGGGAACTTTGTACTAAGTGATCCTGATAATATTGACAAATTTATAGGTACTGTAGTTGAGGCAGGGCCCGGCCCAGATCAATTTATACTAAGGCCTGCCAATGGCATTATTGACTTTGTACCTGGACTGCCAGGTGATATAGGTGATTACATTTATCCAAGTGTAGATGGTTCCGGCGATTTAACAACAGATGCCACTAGCAAACGTCCTATCTTTATGAAGTTGGTTAATGCCCTAGAAACTTATACTATTGGTACAAATTTAGATCCGGTGGGCAATGACGGCGACGTGGTTGAAATAAACAAAGTACAAGTTACGTTAAGTAGTGGCACCGGTACTTACACATTAAATGATGCTATCACTGCTATTAATGCAGAAACAGTCAATCACAAATTAACTGCGGATGCTGTTAATGGAGCAACTAGTGTTATTACAGATCTTGCAGGCGTTGGCAGCGCATATGGTCTTGTTGCTGGTTATGTGCCCTTCAGTGCAAGTATAAATGGTACAACAGTTAATTTTACTACCACTACTAACGGTGCTGCTGCCTTTGGTGATCCTGCTGTTGCCAACGCAGTAGACATGGCCATAGATATTAATGCATCAAATATACCAAATGTAACTGCCACAGTTACCGGTTCAGGTGAACTAGTCCTTACTAATAGTATAGGTGGTGTAATCACAATAGTTAATATAACAAATGATGCTAATGGTAACGCATGGGCTGGTGCTAATAGCTTGTCAAGTTTAGTCCTAAGCACAGCCGCTAATACAACAAACTTTGTGCTACGTCTAAGACGTTTAGATGGTGGTCCAATGACTTTGCGTGATGTTCAAGGGCAGTTTTTTAATGATGCCGGTGTAATTAGTGGACAGAATGGTCGCTATGCTCTAGGCCTATATATTGAACAAGGTTTAACCAGTAATTCAATAACCATGGTTGCAGACATTGCAGCCAGAGACGCATTGTATCCTGCGCCAGGCGATCAAGCCTATGTTATTGATGCGGGCAATAGCGAATGGGCTATATATGTCTATGATGGTGGTGCATGGCAGCGTGTATCGAACCAACGCAGTGATGCCACAGATGCAAGAACATTAATATTAGATGTGGACTTGTCTACAGATTCAGGTATGCAAACTATTGGTTATATCAGTGATGATAGAACTATTATATCTGTTAAAGTCTTAGTGACAACTGCAGGTCCTGGTAATGCAACATTATCTGTAGGCACAACATCAAACACATCAGCAATATTAGAAACAAGAGATTCTATTTTATCACAGACTGGACAGTATTCTGTTGAACCATCTTATAGAACTAATGGTTATACTGAAATTGTTGCAGATATTGTAAACCCAACACCGGCTACAGGCCAGTTTACAATAATTTTAACATACGTTTAAGGAAAATAAAATGCCCAAGTTAGATGAAGAAGATTTCGTAGATCCAGGTAATTTACCACAAATCGCACAGAGCAAATCGGGGCCTGCACCTATGACCAATTACGGTACTATGCCATCAACTGGCGGCTATAGCGGTTCTTATGGCGGCGCAACTAATATTGGACAACAATTTAATTCTGCACCTGCAATGGATAGAAATGCTGCTGCGGCCAGTAATGCAGCCAGTGGTGGCGATGTGCTAGTCAAGCACAGCAAGGAAAGCGAAGACTGGATTAACAAGAAATGGCGCCCTGTTATGGGTTGGGTTTACATGGCCACATGTACAGCAGACTTTGTGCTATTCCCAATTCTTTGGAGTGCATTACAAGCACTTAGCCATGGCTCAGTAAATACGCAGTGGAATCCAATTACTCTACAAGGTGCTGGATTATATCACATTGCTATGGGTGCTGTTCTTGGTATTGCTGCCTACGGTCGTACTAGAGAGAAACTTGAAAGCAAACAATAATTAAGTGTATGGATGAATTCACACATTATTTTAGAATTTGCTTGGATAGAATACTAAGTTCGGAGGAAGCCAAAAGTTTCCTCCTTACAGTGAATAAGCATGCAGAAGTTGAAGCGGATGAAGAAGATGTTATCATGGTCTATCATGTAGACTCAGACGGCAGGCATTGCTACGACGTTAGACTTACTGATGATATAATTGGTGATGCAGGTGACGATCTAGTGCGTGATCTAGAAGAATTGTTTCAGGGTGTTGATTTCGATGCAGAAAGTAGCATGGACGTCATTGATGAAGAAATAGTTTTTGAAAATTTAAACGTGACCAAAGAAGATAAAGATCTACTTGCTCTTAATTTCAATCGCTGGTATCACCAACGTTGGATTGACACCATGGTGTCAGAAGGCTGGTCCTGGGGCACCAAATTAGACAATCAAGCCAAAACACACCCCGACCTGCGTCCATGGGATGAACTCGTTGAAACATATAGACCGAACAAAAGCAATAGTGTTGAATACATACTAGAACAACTCAAGGATATGGGTTATAAACTAGTAAAATGAACACCTTTTTTGACGTTAATACTACAATTACATTTGAACAAGTAAAAGAATTTGGAGCCATAACAGGCGACAATGGTCCCATACACTCTGTCAATGGCATTGTTCAAGGCGGCCTCATTTTAGGTATGTTACCAAAATGGCTATCTATGACAGCAGATGGCGAGCAGTTCGATAAATCTGGTAAATTGGCCGTCAGTATGATACTAGACGCCAAATTTCGTCGAAAGTTACCATCCAATATACCAATAACCGTACGATTTGAATACAATACATCCAGCGTTAAGTATACCAAAATAAATTGGAATATAAAAAGAGAAATGGTTGAATACTGCTCAGGAACATGGGTAATATATAAAACACCAATTGACAATAAATGATTAATTATGTAAACTGTACACATGACTAATCGTATAGGTTTCGCATGCAAGTGGATTGACCATCCCCATCAGGTGGATGGTATCAAACCCAAAGATGACTGTAAAAAGTACAATACTGGCACAACTACTGTAGCATGGTTAAATAGACAGCACAAAGATCAAGCAGTTGCCAAGCTGTGGCAGCTTATGGATCAAAATATAGATTCTGTTAAACTTTTGATTGAAAGGGTGGGGCAACAAAGACATGAGCTTAGAATGGTACGTATTAGTTCAGACATCCTTCCTGTTTACACTGAACCTAATTGGGATTGGTTTTGGCGTCAAGCGGATGTACGAGATCACGCCCACAAGAAATTTGCGGCAGTTGGTGCTCTTGCTAGGGCTCTTGATGTTCGTCTCAGTATGCATCCTGGCCAGTTTTGCGTCCTTGCAAGTGCTGATGACGGTATTGTTCAACGAAGTATCGCCGAGTTTGAGTATCACGTAGACATAGCACGTTGGATGGGTTACGGACAACAGTTTCAAGATTTTAAAATCAATGTTCACATTGCGGGTAGACGTGGCCCGGATGGTATTAGGCAAGTGTTGGGTCTCTTGACACCCGAAGCACGTAATTGTATTACCATTGAAAACGAGGAGATGACCTATGGACTGGATGACTGTCTCACTATTAGTGATGTTGTGCCTATTGTGCTTGACATACACCACCACTGGATTCGTGAAGGAGAGTATATCCTTCCTAGTGATGTACGTATTCAAAGGATTATTGATAGCTGGCGCGGTGTGCGGCCTGTTATACATTATAGTGTTTCACGGGAAGACTGCCTTGATGGCCATCCCCGAGACCAACGTCCCGATCTTCGGACGTTATTAAATAATGGACACAAAAAACAAAAACTCAGGGCACACAGTGACTTTTACTGGAATGATGCAGTCAATCAGTGGGCATTGACACACAATATTTGGGCTGATATTATGTGTGAGAGCAAAGGTAAGAACCTTGCTAGTTTTAAATTGTTAGGTACAGAAGATGATTTTTAACGTAAGAAAAGATGCCGTAATAAGAGCACGATCTCTTATTACAAATGAATTTAGAAATTATTCTATAGAAGATGTTGGGAGAATTATTGCATACTTTGTTGACAAATTAAACTCATTAACGCATCAAGAAAGAATTGGAGTTGTTGGACATAACATATCGTTGTTATCTGTATGTTTTATGTTGGCCTTGCAGAAGTACAACAGAGAATTTACCATGATCTATGACAATGACATGGATTTTGAATTTAAAAAGACATTTTGCTCTCATCTTTTTATAGTAGGATGGATCGGTACACCACACAGATCAAAAGTGCAAGCATTGGACAGGGAACAATTTACACTGATCGATACTGCTGAGGTAGAGCAGGCTGCATTAGCATACCCAGAAGTAGATAATCTAGAATTTAATTTCGATGATGATAGAAAAACTTATATTGTTTATAAAGATGAAATGTCCTTGCTGTATCCCAATGGAAAGATAGAAGCAGGCAGTATATCTGCTGCCATAAAAAATTATTTTAATCCAGATGATGTCTGTATACTACATAGACCTTTTCAACATCTTGGAGTGGCAACATTATCTATTTATCCTGCATTGTTCTCGTCTCGAGACATAATCATATGTTCTAACAAGGATGATTGGAATAGCGAATATACAAGAGCAACCAATGTTCATATGTCTAAAGAAATGATCTTAGATGATTTTCCCTTGCCAGAAAAACTCAGAATAATAACAACAGGGGGATATAATTTTAATTCAGAATGTGTTGATTTTGTAACGAAAAAATCAACATTAGAAAAAATTGTTGATTGTTATGGTACAAGATTGTTGCCACCACCCATGGCTATACGAACTCTGGAAAAACCAAATACACATTCAATGTGGACACCTTTTAATTGGGTACATGAATATGTAACACCAACTTTTGATCATACAAGTTCTAAATTAATTTTCTCCACTGTTGATGGTGATGATATATTCAATTTTGCAAAATGTCCCGAAACCGGAAAATTTGTGAGTCTTGACATATTTAGATACGTAGATGAAAAGTCTTTTGACTTGTTAGGTTCCGTGACTGATTTTATTAGAATGTCACATGTAAGATATAGTATTTCGGACTTTATACAATTATTCAGTCAAAGGACAGGTATTTCTAATTTATCTGTTGAATTTGAGATCATCGACGGATTAAAAAATCCCATCGTATTAGTTGACCATGATCAACTCGAAACAGCCATAAATGCTGGTAAAAAATACAGTGTGGAATCAAAAATAAAAGCAAGATGACGGATCAGGAAATAGAAAAAATATTAGAGGAAATGAAAGAAATGTTTGGTGATAAACTACCAAATCCTGATCATTATCCAAAAATATTTGAATATTTCGTTAAACTATATTTGCACTCGAAAAAACATGGCTATTAATTTTAAAGAACTACTTCTAGATTTTGGTACGGCTACTGAAAAGCCTAAACCCAAACAAAGACCCACATTGGAAAATATTGTATCTGTAGTCTACAGAAATACAACAGAAAAATCTGGGCCCTGGATTGTGGGTGGCTGTGCTAGACAAGTCCTCTTGGGCGAAGACAATTTCAATGATATTGATGTTTGGTTCAAGGACATTTACCAATTTGAGCAACTTAAACAACGGCTAAGTGATGAATTTGGTTACGAAATGTATGAGCATTACGTAAGTGACAATGCCATTACATATCACGTTGGCGATTTTAAAGTGCAATTGATTCGCAGAGCCTGGTACCCAAGTCTGCAGGCGGTATTTGATAGTTTTGATTTTACATGCTGCCAGCTAGCACTAGATGACAATTTAACAGCATATGGCCCAGGCGAAGATGATGCACGTAATCTGCGTCTGCGTGTGAACCATCTAGATAAAAATGCTTTTCTATCTAGATATGCAAAATATGTGGGCTACGGCTATAGCATGGATCCTAGTGAATTTCTAAAAATTATTGATAATATGGATTTGAACTATGAATTCTACGGCAGAGTTTTCGTCTACTGATATTGCTCAGGCCAAATTGGTCAGTAAATTAAGTTCTGCACCTGCACGGGTTTCAGGCGACGTGTTTGTCTGGAATGATGTTCTGATTGACCGAGCATCTGCGGTGGTAGCATTGCTCAAAATTAATAATCAAGTGCCTGTAAGAGACTCTGTTAAAGTTAGGTTGTATCAAAACTATCAGAAGAGATTTGGTGATCAAAAGAATACGATTTTTTTGAACACTGATGAAACTGATGATTCTACCTTAGCATGTGTTTGGTTTCACAGATTGTGCTCTAAGGTTAAATCAGCAGAGCCACTGGGTAAAGATTCTGTCAAACAAATGCTGATTATTTTACACACAGAATAATTTGCAAGTTATACATGCAATTGATCTAAAATGTCTGCTAGCATGGGATTAACTGTTCTTAAATTCTGATTCCTGTGATTGTCATATATTTTTGTATATGTTTTAAACTCCAATAAGTTTTGCGAATAGTCGACATCTTCTTCGCACATAAACTTCACCTGTTGCATTTTTGTCAGAAAATATTCATCCAGATATTCTGCTGATGCAAGGCTCTTTTCAATAGTTTGCCAACAACTCTTTTTATATTCTGCTGGTAGATACCTTAAATTAAGATGACTTGGAAACTCAAGAACTAATGGAAACATTTTAATTCTTTTATATTTTTTAGTTTTGTTTATACTATCAACATAGGTTATAACTTCAGCTATAGAACTCAGATTTACATTTTGTATCACCGGCGTTACTGTTAAATTTACATTATTAAGTAGCAACAATTTCTTAAAGTTTTTGTCTATTTGTTCCCAGTTACTTGGATACCTTAAATATTCTTGTACAGGTCCTATTCCTTCTATGCTGCATAAGATTTCAACAGAGTTAAATTGAGAAATTAGATTTAAAAATCTATTGGTTATGTTTGTTAGGTTAGTGCTAAATTTCAGAGAGACATTTTTGTTTCTACCCTGCCTTATAATAGATTCCATTAATTTATAATTTTCTTCTACTATTGTAGGTTCCCCACCTGTCATATATAATAAATTAATATTGTTTTCTAGTATTTCTATATTTTTTCTGAATTTGTCAGTTTTATACCAAGCGTTAATGTCAGAATCTAATGGCTTATTAAACTTGTGCGCGGCAGGATCAATTTCATACAATTCCTTGTCAAATTGACTGCTATCAGTAGGATTGCAACTTCTACATTTAAGGTTGCATAGATTACCAAATCTAGCATCTAGATATGTGATGTCTGATAGATCTACTGTTGTGGTATAAGAGTCTAATTTAAATTTGTTGTTATATAACAATCTGTTACTGGTGCCACTTCCCTCTTCCTGTATATAACATCTCACACAAGCAGGATCACGCTCACCTTTGAGCATTTTAGTACGTAGTTTTATATAATAATCACTGTTTATTATTTGATCAAGGTCATCACGGCCAATATTATAATTCTCACCATTAGGCTTTTTTATGTGCGATCTTGCTATACAACAGGGTTTTAATTGGCCGTTAGGTTCTATAGCCAAATGTTTCCAGGCTAAAATACAAAAAGAGTTATTCATAGCGTATATTTATTGGTAAGATTGATGTTGGAAAATTGTTGCGCCGCAGCATTTTTTCTGTTATAATTGCTAAATAGTGATATGCGATGCTCAAGTGAGATCGCTAGTAAACTTGCTTATTTAAGGAGAAATTATGTTTACACTAGATACAACCATTGATACCGTGCAATCCGGTAAGAAGACTTTCATTAACACATTCGTTACTAACGAAGCTGTAAAGGAAGCTATGATCAGCTTTATTGATGCTCAAACAGCATACACAAAAGAAGCCGTAAAGGCGACCACAGACATGGTAACTACTGTAGCCAAAGAAGCAGTTAGTGCCGCGCAAAATGCTGCCAAGTTTGATTATACCAAGTTTGGTGAAGGCCTTATGAAGGCATACAAAGCCACTACAAAATAATCAATTTTTATTTTAATAAAATCCCTACTAAATATAACATTAGCGGGGATTTTTCACATGCGATTCAATGAATTTAATACCAATCTACCTGGACTGGGTGATATACTGGAAATAGAATTAGACGACGAACTAGTAGAAGCTAGAATAGTTGGCATAACCGATGGTCATATCATATGCGAAACTGGTAACAAGGATGCACACGCTCTATTAGAAGCACGTTGGGGTCGTAGCACATATTATAATCCATTGGATCAGGAACGCCGTGAACAAGAATACATGGATTGGGAAAAGCGTGACTTTAAACGTCGAGAACATGAAGCAGAATGGGAGATGGAAAAGCGTTACGCAGACCAAAGGGCTGCACAAGATGCGGGTACTTGGTACATACGCATTGACGGTAAAGTCTATAAACAAAAAGGTCTCCCTAAATCATTTAATGGCAAAAAGGCTGCTAATGCATATGCCCTGGCCATACTGAGGAATAGACCTGAGTTACAGGGTAAAATATTTCTAACAACTAAGCCTGAAGATAGTGCTGGTATGCAGGAAGATGCTGATAAAAAGATGACTCATGATGATTACCAGGCTAGGGGAAAAGCAATACAAGATTTACAGATGGATCCATCCTCATCCAAGGATCCAATGATGCGTCAGAAACTTATGCGTAGTAAGGCAGAGCTTGACAAGCTGGCAAAAACATCTGGTATCACGCAAGAGGGATACGACGATGAAGATGACAATAATCCCGTGATGAATGCTGTAATCAGACGTATCATGATGACCCGCCCGGATCTATTAAAGCATGGCCCACAGCGTGTTCTAGATGCTGTACGTGATGTTGCTGATTTTGTCGGTGACGTAGAGGAGATAGGCACTAGTGATGTCAGTGGCTGGGTCAAACAAGTCGAGCAGAATTTAATGAGCATGAATGAGGCAGAATATCAAGGTCGTAATGTAGCATTAGGTAAGCCTATGCAGGGCGATGTTAAAAAATTCAAAGTTTATGTTAAAAATCCATCAGGTAATGTAGTTAAGGTAAACTTCGGTGATCCTAATATGCGTATTAAGAAAAGCAATCCTGCACGTAGGAAAAGTTTTAGAGCAAGGCACAATTGTGATAATCCAGGACCAAGACATAAGGCACGTTATTGGAGTTGCCGTAAGTGGTAATCAATGTTCAAAAGACATGAAGTTAAACTAATATCTAATCCAACTTGTAACCGAGAAGTCACTGACCTAGAAAGCAGTGACTTCAAATATTATGATAAGGATGGATTTGAGCTTAATATGGCAGAGAGAAAATTCTATGCTGCCGTGAATTATCCATTGATAAACTGTTTGAACCATGTATGTTGGCAAGAACCATGGTTTACTCTGGAAGATAATAAGTCTGGTTTGATATTAGATCATGCCATGTTTCTTTGTAGAGCTAGCTATTCAGACGAAGCATTAAAACAACTACATGTGCTTAAAGAACAAATACCCACCGCATCATATCTAATTAAAACAAGATCTAAATGGGGTTATGATTTCGCTCTCGATGCTGTTAGAGATGGTGAAACCTTTGAAGTTATACACGTAGAATATGACAACCTGGACTACGAAAGATTTGCAAATAGTTTCATATCCTTTGAATATATGGTTAGACACACTGATTGGTCTGATGCTGCTGACAGGATATGGGCGCAGAGAGATCAGTGGGAAGTATTAACTGGCTTTGAACAAAATAATTGGAAAGCTAAATATCTGATCGGGTGGAGCAAAGCCGAGTATACAGAAAAGTCCCTAAAAGAAAGTAAATGAAAAAACTTATAGCATTTTTAGCCCTAGCAGTTAGTATGGGCGCATTCGCACAGCAACAAAAAGCTGGTGTAGTCTATGATTGGAAAATCAATAGAGTGGTAGATGGTGATACTGTAGAAGTTGCAACACCCTGGACCCCAGACCCACTACCAAAGAAGATGAGTATTCGCGTGTTTGGTGTTGACACTCCTGAAAAGGGTTTCCGTGCTAAGTGCCCACAAGAGGATACAAGAGGCAAGGCAGCGACAGAGTTTACCAAGAAAACAATTACAGAAAGTAAAACCGCACGTGTTTTAGTCATGGATTGGGACAAATATGGCGGCCGCTTATTGGGCGATATTATATTAGATAATAACGTCAGCCTAAGGGGCCTATTGATTAAAAATGGATTTGCAAGAGAATATTACGGAGATGCAAAACAAAGCTGGTGCAATTAATAATGGCCCGTAAGGGCCATTAATTTATCAGTTCTTTTGATAGACAAAGTATAATCGTGTGTTGGCATCTTTCTTAAATTCCAACAGTTTTAGGTTATATTTTTCAGCAAACTCGTTGACAACTTCAAAACTCCAGGGAAATATATCCACATATGGACCTGTTTTATGCTGCACTCCAGGATTGGCTCTAAGATAAAATTTGCCACCTGTTTTTAATAATTCAACACATCGACTAAATCTGGATTCTATTTCATCTTTAGAGTTAAAATTAATTGATCCTAACGCAATGATTACGTCGTGGCTAGCAGGTTTGACTTTATAATCAAGTATGTCTACTTGATAATCGGCGCAATTATTATAGGGATCTATACCTATTAGATTGTCAATACGCCCTTTGAACGGGTGATATCCGCAGCCAACATCCAGTACTGATTCTGGATTGAGCTTGTTAATTTCCTCAGCAAGTTGCCAGCCAGTGAAGGAATAATCGTCTGTTCTTGGCTTCCATATTTCGCCAAAGAAACGTAGAATATAACGTTCGCTTAGGTCATCTACGATTTCTTTCAAGGTACCAATATAATCACAGGGCAAACTTAGCTCAGCTTCTACGGCATCTTTGAATTTACGATATCTAGCAGGCGTCCATGGTAAATTTTGTACCACGGTATTTTCATCTATAGCATCAGATATTTTCTGATACTTGGGCAAATTAAATGCTAGTTGCAAATTTTTTTGTAAAAGTGCGAAAATTTTAGTGTTCATAATAATTTTTTAGGAATCTTGCTAAATATTTTAGGACACGCAAGATATATACTATATATATCTGTCTCTACCTTAATTAAGGAATAACAAAATGCAAACATCAAAAGAATTTGTTGCTCAAATCGTTGCAGACAACCAAGCCCTATTCAAAGCTAGTCAAATTAATGTTAAAGAGTATTTCGACAGCAAACCAAGTAAACAAGAATTAGTTGACCACTTTGTCGGCCGTATGGTCAACGAGCGTATGAACATGGTTGAAATCAGCCAAACTATTGCTAACATGCCAGCAAATGCTGACCCAGTGGAATTAGAACTTCTAAGCAAGCAAGCCTTAGACGAAGCTATTCACTTCCGTTTAGTTAAAGAAGTTATCGAACACATTCAAGGTAGCCCAGTTGATGTTGAAGCCGCAATCGCTAGCGAAGCTCGTGCTAATACAGCTAAAGGTGCCGCTCTATTAGCAAAATACGGTGCAGAAAATGACGCTATTGCTTTAGCTTGCTATCAATTAGTTGCTGAAGGTCGTGCTGAAGCTGTTTGGACAACAATGAGCGAATGTATCGACGATGCATTTATTTCTGGAGCTTATGCTAAGATTGCTCGCGATGAAGGTTTCCACGCTAGCATCGGTGCTCGCAAACTAGAACAACTAATGAAGTCTGATGCTGACCGTGCTCACGCTGCCGACTTAGTTGCTCGTATGCGTAAAGACTTATATGAAATCAGTTGCATGAATACATCAGCTTCAGAAGCTGGTAAGCAATTGGTTGCAGATGCCTACGGATGGTAATTTGCACATAAAACAAATTGAAGGGGCGACCCTTCAATTTAAATTGATGAAGAGAGAATAATGAAAAAATTTTTAATGTTATTATCTTTACTGCCGACGTTGGTATTTGCTTGGCAACCAACCAACCAGTCACTGTGCTTTTTCCAAATGGACCCGGTGCTGGTAATGAAATTAGCTTCAGAATGGTTGCCGCAGAAGTTACACGCAAAACAGGGGTAGTATTTAATGCTCAACACATGGGCGGGGCAGATGGCAATATCGGCATGAGTTATTTTCAAGCTAACGCACAACCGGATGGACATTTCATTGCCATGCCAAGTTGTCAAAGTACTTGGGTGGCGTCAGAAATTTGGTATCCACAAGCAGCCAAATTTAATGTAATGGAATTCGTACATGTGCTTAATATAGGTAAAGCACCATTGGCATTTTACGCTGCCACTAGCAGTAAGGTAAACACTCCGCAAGAATTAATTGCCGAAGTTAGAGCAGCACAGCGTCCCTTAAACTTTGCTGTAGGTGGTGCTGCACACAAACTGGCAGTTGAGTATTTTGTTGATAGTGTAAAGTCAGGCAAGGACACAGTTGAAACCAGTTTGTATAAAGGTCCAGCACAGGCCATGGCGGATGTATTGGGCGGCCATCAAGAATTTGGTGTGTTTCCTATAGCGGTTGGTGGCCCTATGGTCAAAGAGGGTCGTATAAAATTAATTGGTATAGCTAGTGAGGTACCGATTCTGGGATTTGAAAAAGCACCATTAATGAAGGATTCAGTTCCGGGTCTAAACGTTTATGCTTGCTGGAACATGGTGTTGCCTAAAGGCACAGCACCTGAAGTTGCTCAATGGTACAGAAATCAATTCACGTCAGTTATGCGTACACCAGAAATAAAATCCAAATACGATCAAAATTATATGTTTATGACTCCAAGTGAATGGACTGAAGAAGGACTACGTGCCAGTGTCACAGCTTTACGTAATCAATGGCAACCTTACGCACGTAAAATCAAACCAGAATGAAAATAGGTTTGTCGATGGAAATGACCCACAAGCTACGTGATACGTGGCATGCGGCCATTAATTACGAATGGTATGAATTTCTGGCAGGGTACGATATTGTTCCTCTTAGCTGTCATGGTAATATACCACAAACGGACGAATTTGATTTAATCATATTGGCCGGAGGCAACGATATGCCTGATATAAAAACATGGCGAGATAATCATTATCCTATCAGAGACGATTTTGAATATAAATTAATTCAGCAATGTTTAATAACTAACACACCAATCATAGGTGTTTGTAGAGGATTTCATTTTTTAAATTATGCCCTAGGAGGCACACATAAATTAATGACATCTCCTTATGATAATGTAAAGATTAATTTGTCCAAATTTGAAGTAACCTGCCACCACACAATACAAATAGAACGTTTGGCTAAGGGATTTAAAATATTAGAACAAGATGATAAGGGAATTATAGAGTTAGCTGTTCATAAATCAAATCGAATATTAGGAATAGGCTGGCATCCTGAAAGGTATGTTAATAAACATACAAGACAATATATACTGAATTTAATAGAAACTTTATGAAATATATTTTTGTAGCTGGCGCCCCCGGCAGTAAGTGGAGCAGCGTAGTTAAAAATATTTACTACAGCTCGGACGTAGACCAATCCGATTATAGAGAGGAGTGGACCTATTATCACGATGCGTCTGGCAAAATGGAGCTTATGCATCTTGGTGCATATTTCGATCCGGGCATGGAGTGTGATTTACCTGAAAGCATGAGCACATTAACTAGACGTCAGGCTGAAGAACGTTTTGACGCTCCTTTTAACAGCAACAGTAAAGGTATTAGAATCATTAAGAGTCATATTTTCAGCTATAAAGAAAATATAAAATATCTTAAAGAACTATGGCCAGAATCACCCATCATCTTAGTTCATAGAAATGATGATGCATGTTTAGGTTGGTGGGTTAAATGTGGTCATTTTAATATTACCTATCCTAGGTATCACAGCTACTATAAAGATCTGCGTCAAATGGCAGAAATCATCAAAAGACAAAATAAAGGAATTTTGTCTGCATGGTGGGCTTATAAGGGAAAAGACGTTGTAGATAATGTGCAATTGGCAAAAACGTTAAATATTGCTGTGCCAGAAGAACTATATCTTCAGGATTATGTAGTGTCAGATGTAAGGGTAAAAGTAATATGAAATCAAGTTGGGACGTAACCAAAGGTACAAGCAAGTATCATTTCGATACATTTCGTGAAGATCGCTTCGAAGATGTTATACAGCAGCTAGGACATTTGTCAGTAACATGGCAGGATGATTTACCTGCCATTATTGAAAATAGTAAACCAGCAAACTGGGAAACTCGTGCAGTAGGCAGACCTGGCGCCTCTTATCAACAGGCAGACCTAGCAGCAGAAGAATATGATTTAGAACGTGTGGGCGCAGATCCTAAGATGATTATCACAAATCTAAACTGGACTATTCCCGATAGCCTTAAAAAAGTCAGCGAATTATTTGCTCTGGATGATTGCATGGAACGCATACACGTTCAATGGCCTGGGCATGTATGGAATTTGCACATAGACAAACTGCAAAAGTGGGCACCAGATGATCCCGGTAAGGTAATGCGTATTTTTATACAGTTAACTGACTGGCAACCAGGACAGTTCTGGGAATATGGTAACTATCACTGGCGTCAGTGGCGAGCAGGTAGTGTTACCACATTCGACTGGCCCAATACTCCTCACTGTACTGCTAATGCAGGATATCATCCTAGAGTTACATTCCAGATAACTGGAGTAATCACAGAAGAAACAAAGAGATATATACAATATCTTAAAAAGAACACTCCTTAGGACCGTTACTCAGCTATCTGAGCCTAAGGCGTCCGGCGGCTGCTGCCGGTGTTGCCCGGATTCGCTACCTCGAGGCACACGAAGTGAGCTTTTATTTTGGGTAAAAAAATGAAAACATTAATACTAGTAGCACTCCCTGAAGAGTTAGATGCAAAGATGGTGGGGGCGCCTGTGGTCTACACTGGCGTTGGACTAAGCAATGCGGCCATGATGACATACGATGCCATTATTAACTACAAACCAGATTTTATTATTAACTATGGCAGCGCAGGGTCACTTAAAAAACATAAAGGATTATTAAGTGTAGCAGCAGTATGCCAACGAGACGCCAACTGTGAACCACTGCGTGAACGTGGGTTTATGTTGGGAGAAAATATACTCTATTATCAGAGTAAACAGAGTGGTATACGCTGTGGTTCTGGCAATAATTTCGTAACTAATCCCGATCAATGGACCCTGGATCACTGTGACATAGTAGACATGGAGTTATGGGCCATCGCTAAAGTATGCGAAAAACTCAATGTTCCCTGGGTTAGTATGAAATGGATAAGCGACAACGCAGACGGAGAGGCAGGCGACACCTGGGAGGCTGCATTGGCAGCGGGCCAGGCGGAATTCATTAAATGGTTTAATTCAGGTAAATATAACAATAATCCTGATTAATCCATATGCTTATAAATCAAATAATATCAGAAACAGTTGATGGCAAGAACCTGCATCTAGAACACCTCGATGATGAGATCTGGAATCTAGGCCATCAGGGTGCAGCTGATGCTATCAATTATATCGAAGGTGCCACTAATTTACTACAAGGTGGTACGGACCAACGCTATTTCGCAACGAAAAAGTGGGATGGTAGCCCCGCACTGTTAATGGGAACTGACCCCGAAACAGGTCAGTTTGTCATGGGAGATAAGGGTATCTTTAGTAAGACTAAAGAAAACAGAATATATAAGCCTGCAGATGTAGACCGTGTTAAACCCGACAAAGTTAAGGGTGGTGAGAAAGTAGACTACAGCGGACTACGTGACAAATTAAAGATGGCATTCAATTACCTCAAGGACTTGAACTTTGGGGACAAGATATTACAGGGCGATCTACTATGGACACGGGGCGATGGCGCGAGCGGGTTTCAAATGATAGATGGTGCAAACTATTGGACATTTAAGCCCAACCTATTGACTTATGCTGTGCCTGCAGATACACCACTGGCACAACGTATGAGCAAGGCCAAGGTAGGTATTGTATTTCATACGACCTATGAAGGCGGACCCACACTAGATGACATGCAAGCACGTTTTGGTGCAGACGTCGGCGAGCTAGGCACAAGCCCCAGTGTGTGGTATAGAGATGCAGCCATCAAAGATGTTAGTGGCAGCGTTACATTAACAAAACAAGACACATACGAGTTACGTTATGCCATACAGGAATTACGTAGCTTCCTAAAGGGCATTGGCCCTGATACATTCACCTGGTTAGATGGCACCTTAGGTGGCCACAATGTACGTGACCTAATTAAAATAGACATGAACGCCATGGTGCGTTCAGGCGCATTTGAACAACCAGGTGGTTATGTAAAAATGTTCATGAAAAGACTGGAAGAAAGACTTAACGCTGATATTGCTAAATTAAAAACACAAAAAGGTCAAGAGCGTAAGACCGCAGAAAAAGAAGCAGCATTGAAATATGTCATGCAGCATGAAGAATCAATTGAAAACGTTTATTTCCTGTTCTTGGGCATACAACGTGTTAAAGACAAATTACAGAAGCATTTTAGTTTAATCAAACAAATAGATGCCTTTATTGCTCGTCCAGATGGTAGCTATGATGTAAAACCCGAGGAAGGAGTTGTTATTGTTGACCACCTGGGCAAGGGAGGCAAAGAGGCAGTCAAGATCGTCGATCGTCTAGACTTTAGTAAAGAAAACTTTGGGAAGATGAGACGATGAGATTACTAGAACTTAAAGGTCGACGTGTTATAGTAGTGTATGGTGGTGGCTTTCAGCCATTTCATGAAGGGCACATGAGCAGTTATACACAGGCCAAAGAGGCATTTCCTGGTGCGGACTTTTATGTTGCTGCCAGTAATGTAACCAGTGAACGTCCCATACCTTTCGATGAGAAGAAATTTTTAGCACAACAGGCAGGTGTACGTGATCCATTTGTTCAAGTTGGTACAATGAGCTATGTTAACGATGCTGGCCGTAAAGTAACCAGTACACCACTAAATCCATTAGAAGTATTAAAAAGATATAATCCAGAAGATGATGTTCTTATCATAGTACGTAGTGAACGTGATCCAATGAAGACCACTGGCACAAGTTATTATCAACCGTTCACAGATACTGAAAGTGCGGAAGGCTTTGGCACCCACGCCTATATATTTGTCACCAAGAAGCACGACTTTAGTGTAGGTGGCGAGACAGTATATAGTGGCAGTCAAGTAAGACAATTATATGGTAGTGCGGATGATGCAGGCCGTGAACAAATAATCAGCCAGCTATATCCCAATGCTACCAACCCAGATAAGGTTAAGCAGATACTAGACAAGCGTATTGGCGGTGTTGCCGAACAGGCAAATCCAGTTACCAGTAGGGAAAAAGCTAGGACAATAAGTCCAGTACTGGGCAAGGATACAAAGCAACATCCCTTTAAAGGTCGCCTAGTTGGAGAAAGCGAAGCAGCTAAAGCAGGACAAGGGTTAGAATGGGAAGAAAAACTAATGGATATTTGGTCTCCCAAGGCCTCAAAATATATGGCTCGAGTTGTAAAACAAAGTTTCAATAGTCTTTATCCCGATGTAAAATTAAAGGTTTGGGCGGAAGATGAAGGAGTCACAGCAACTACTGATCTGGCCAGTACTGATGTCAAGGCTGATGTGTTTGGACAGTGGGGTAAGAAAGATTGGGAATGTAATTTCTTCTGCGGGCCTTTATTCAATCAAGCTGACGGTCGTAAATATCTTGAACTAATGGTTGATGATGCCAGCAGTGGTAGTTATCCTGGTGTATGGAGGATAATAGTTAGTGAATGGAAAAAATGGGCTAGTAGTCAATTACAGAAAACTGGCGCTGATGATGTTTGTTTCAGCGTAGATCAAGATATGAGCGGCGGTGCCTGGGCAAAAATTGCTCAAGCTGTTGGTATTAAATTTATAGCACATGACCTAGATGAAGGTATGTCGGAAGGCAAGATAAAACTCTATACAGATCCTGACTATTTTGGTGCTGAGGTAGATGACACTGGGTTTGACAGTTTACCAGTTGTCAATATTTCGGTCAATAAACTTGTGGGATTTGAACCAGACAGTAAAATGCGTCAACCCAAGAGTAAAGCAAATATTAAAAAAATTGTTGTTGGGTTAAAAAATGGTGTTAAATTACCTCCTCTATTGGTTCGCAAATATAAGAATGGTTATCAAGTATTAGATGGACATCATAGATTTTGGGCATATAAATTGTTAAAAGTAAAAAGTATCCCTGTACAAATAATTCCTGATTCTGATATAGAAGAAAAAGGTCAGAAAGGTGTGGCGGAAGGCACTGAAATTGTTGACCAAGACAGTGATTTAGATCAACAAGTTTATACTCTTATGGTAGATGGACAAAAAGTAAGTTTCACATACTGGGACTACGAAAGCAATTTCCAATCACCAGACATAAAAGATATCTATCAACAGGCCCGAGAGCAGTTAGGTAAAAAACTATCTCCGAAACAAGTCAAAGCAGTTGCTCGTGCTGTATTCAAATCGTTTGAGCAAGGTGTGGCGGAAGCAAGTCTTGCCACAGTGCGAGCATATTTTGCCGGTGACACAGATGCACAAGATGAGATGGAAATTACTAAACAGCGCAAATATTATGCAGATATTAAGAAAAAAGAAGAAGAAAAACGCAAAGTAGATCTGGAGAAAAATGGATATAGAATTGTAAGAACAGTTCATGAAGATGAGGTAGACGAGGCCACCGGATTAAGTCCGGAATTGCTTGCACGTTATAAAAAGGCGGCTGGGGCTGATGCATCCAATGCTGACAAAGAAGGTGATTTCAAACGTGACAATAAAAGATTTAGTGGGCATAATTCGTGCTACTAAAAAAGAATTTGATAATGATATTAAGAAACATGAAAAGAAATAACATTGACCAATCATATACCATGATAGACATAAAATTAAATACTTTTGATGACGACGTTATTTCAGGTCTAATGAGTAAATATCCTAAGTTGGCCAGTGCTAGAATAGAAGGCAGAAATAAATTTAGTGAATCTGGTAAATGTTTAAAATTTTATATACATCACATGTTCTTTGATAACAGGGATGCAGCCATTAAAGATATAATGCATGCATTTAAAGGTAATGAAATCAGTATTAGGACAATAAAATGAAATTATTGGAATTAAAACAGTTATTAGAAATTAACATGAGTCCCAGCGCCTTGCGTGATGCCGTCAGCAGTATAGATGCACGTGCCGGCATGGAATTCGAAATGATTGTTCCCGGAGTTGGTGGTGCCGATGAAGACGGTGAACCCGAACCAGACTATGATTCAGACGAGCGAATTCGACGATTCAGTGATATTAGAAATTTTTTCCATGATGGCGACTATAATAGCCGCAGGGACGTCGAAAGACTCATGAATGAGATCTGGGAAGACTACATGGATAGCGACTGGCTCAGTGAGAAAAAACAGGAGGCATGGGAGGAAGTTGCCGAAGATCATATTCGTGATCTAGTAGAACGTTATTATGCTGAACAATTTACAGGACAGGCAGAGGAAGAAGTTAAAAAACAAGCACCAGAATTTGGCATGAACAGTGAAGAAATTCAAAAGGCCGTGAACGATCGCTATAAAAAGTTATTCATGGACAAAGTAGAAGAAATTATGGCTGACATGGGCGAAGAATATGACCAGGCCTTTGAAGAATGGCAAGATGATCAATGGAACGAAATTTGGAACGATGATGACATGTTTACTGACTGGGCGCAGGACTCAGGCATTAGGTACATGAGTGACATACCAAATAATTATGATATTACATGGCCAAATTGGTCAAGCCCTGAGTCAGAAGGCGAGTTAGATATATCACAAGTGGCAGATGAATTTCGTTCGGAGATTGGCAGGCCTGTTAATTGGAGTCGAAATTATCACGGCGGCAAAAGAGCAGCTAATACATATGTTGTCGAGCCCGATGGTAGCCTAAATGGCGACTCGTATGGGGATGTGGGATTAGAATTTGTCAGCCCGCCATTGCCTATACAAGAATTGCTTGGTGATTTAAAGAAGGTGAGGGCATGGGCAGGACGCATGGGCGCATATACTAATGAAAGTACAGGTCTACATATTAATGTTAGTGTTCCCGGATGGAAGGGAAACTTACAGGAACTGGATTATGTAAAATTAGCACTGCTGTTGGGAGACGAATACGTACTAGATCAGTTTGGACGCAGTGGAAATTCATATACCAAAAGTGCTTTTGGAATAGTAAAAAGTCACATTAAACAAAGACCACAGGATGCGGAAGCATTAATGAAGCAGATGAAAGATCACTTAAATGCGGCAGCGAGTAAACTAATACATACCGGTGTAACACAAAAATACACCAGTATCAATGTCAAAGACGGTTATATAGAATTCCGCTCACCAGGTGGCGATTGGCTGGGGGACAATTTTGATGCTATTGAAAACACTCTATTACGTTTTGTGGTAGCCATGGATGCGGCTGTTGATCCTGAAAAACACAAAGAAGAATACGCAAAAAAGTTATACAAACTGTTATCTGCAAGCAACGACACCACTGATACATTACAATATTTTGTACAGTTTAGTGCAGGTACATTACCACGTAGTGCATTATCTAGTTTTATCAAACAAGCACAACTCAAACGGCAGGCCAAAAAGGGCATGCTGCCTATCGGTAAAAAATATTGGTGGGACGTATCTAAATCAGACAGTACAGCGGGCCTTCAAGTTGTTGCTGCCAGCAGAGAAGAAGCCATTGAAAAAGCCAGAAATGAATATCCAGAGTGGCGTAATGCACAGAACATCACAGCAAATCCAATAAAACCTTATGAAGAACAACCAAGGCAACAGCCTGCAGGTACCCTAAGACCCAGCGGTCAGAGCCAACCTGCTTTTAGGCAACCAATGCCTAATGTAGGCACACAAACTGAAATGGAAAACCGTTTAGGTTGGGGTAGCCAATCAGCTGATGCCAATTACGAAATCATAGACAGAAGTAATAATAGAACTGTATTCTTGTTCATTGCAAACACAGACCAAGAAGCAGAAAGAAAGTATGAGGATTGGCTTGCGGCCGCTGGATTCCCATCGGATACAGAAAACTATGGCTGGAGACGTCGCAACTAAGGTTCTATAAAAACTATTGCTTTAGTAATATAATAAATAATACTATTATGGCAATGGCAGAAGGTCAACGTGAAAAAGTTATATCGGGCAGATTAAAAGATCCTATTAGGAAAACCTGTGGCGCCAGCATTACCGAAGAACTGGAAAAAGCATACAGTAAATACTGGTACGTGCCCTTTGACATACCTATTATAAAAGCTAATGATCACGAATATTTTGTAAATTGGTATTTTGCAAACTCTGGCATCGCAGTAAAACAAAAGACAAACCTTGCTAATCCCTATAATTGGAGTCTAACTAATAATCATTTTAGAACTATTAATAGTGATGCAGTTAATAATGAGATCTGGAGTAAAACATATATTTCAGAAACATTTGTCAAATTTCCCGAATTAAAAGAACAAGTTTTAGAATATTTTCCCATTACATCACTTAATCTATGGAGAATGTGGTCCAGTACCGCAAGAATACTGAATCACAGAGACGATGATGCGCTGGTTGATTTTCCCTGTGCGATGCGGGTTAAATTATACGATGAAAACCCCACAGAAACCCTATGGTTAAGGGAAGATGATGAGCCCTATAATAACTTTATACTGCCAGAACTAAAGGAAACTAACAGTTTTGCCTGGAATAACGTTAGAACTTACCATGGTAGCAACTATGACCCAGAATATAAAAAAATACTATGGTTAATAACGGTAGATTCGAACCTTAATACAAACAAATATATTGATCTAATGGATAGAAGTATCAATAAATATACTGATAAGGTTATGATCGATCATCGCCCACGAGAATATTACTACGACCTATGAGATTACTAGAATTATTAGACAACGAAGCACCAAAGAAACCCAGTGGGCCTGAAGTAAGGGCTCCCAAAAATGCTGGGGCCAGCCATGCGATGAGAAAAGATCAGGCATCTGCTATACCACATGCCATGGTAAACACTCAGTTAAGAAACACAGATACTTATATGCAATATAGATATGGAGTGGCTCTAGCGGCGGCGGCCGCGCATGAAGATTCTAATGAGTTCGAACAAGAAAGTGCCTGGTCTGAAAATGTAGGGTTAGTAGGTTATACTGACGAGGAAGTAGAACTAATTAGAGCAGCAGACAAGCTCATGGGTGTCACAACAGATGAGATGACAGACGGTTCGGGCAGTCATGAAATGGATGACGTCAATGCAAAGAGTGCAATAAGTGGTGCTGAGAATCAGTAATGAAAGTAAGTGATATCACCGAAGCCAAGGTTCCCAGTGTGCGAGATCAGATAATTGCTGATGTAAAAAAGCATGGCGATGTTATATAAGACAGGTCAGATTAATAAAATAGGCTGGGACTTGCACACGGAAAATGTTATGCATCGAAGAAACGGTCAATTAGTTATTATTGATCCTTGGTTTAATATTGAGGATAGTATATGAACATTGACGATGTAATGGGAAAAAATAAACCTAAGCAGGTTGGGCGCAAGTTCACGGAAATGGAGCTTGCTATCATGGAGGGTGGTGGCAGTATAGAACCCGAAGAAATAGATCTAATCAGAGAAGAGCTTGCAAAACAATTCGAGCAATTTGTAACTGAAGAAGACTATATGGCAGGTCATTGCCATGTCATGGCACTAGCACTTAAAAAACTTAATCCCAGCTGGAAGATACGTGCCCATATAGGTTGGGATGAAGAAGCAGAAGAGGAAGAAGAATATCGCGTAGACCATGTCTATATTGTTGCACCTGATGGTAGTGCCTATGATTGCCGCGGTAGGTTCAGCAACGAACAAGAGCTTGTGGGCCCTGATAATACAGGCGGCGTAGAAACACAGTTTGTTGATTATAGTTTAGATGATATTAAAGCGGACATTGCTAGTGGCGAACTAAAACCTATAGCGAAAGGTGATATTGATAATGCAATTAAATTTATTAATAACATTAAAAAAAGTCCTAGTTCCAGAGGCGGCCTAGCAGAAGCCATAAGCAGTCGTGTATTTCATTATACTCGTGCTGGCACTGCCGCCAAAATCCTTAGCAGTGGTGAGTTTGAACTTAGTAGCACACTGGGTGCCAGCTGGGAACAACAATTCGCACCCAAAGGATATACTTACTTTTTAAGTACAACAAGAACACGCTTTGGTGGCTATCATCAAAGCGTAGGCAGTGATGCTGTGTTGTTTGAATTGGATGGCAATTTTTATAACCAACGCTATCCCGGAAAGGCAGTGGACTATTGGAACAATAGAAATCCTTTGCAAAGCTATCATCGAAGTCACGAAGCTGAAGATCGTATATTCAGCAAAGAGCCTGCCGTACCCGCTGTTATTATTAAAATGGATGTTTATATCAGTGCAGAGGCTGAACCCCAGACTCTGGCTCGTGTTAGAAAAATAGCGTTATTGGCCAAACAGCGTGGCATACCCATCGGGCTGTATACTGATGCTGATGCTTGGCGTCTAGGAGATGAGCGTAAACAGGCCGACATCAGTATGTTACGTGGTCAAGAACCATCTAGAAAAAACTACCCCAGTCGTAGGTATCTCAAACGCTGGATCGAACTGATCAGTGCAAATAAGCAAAATCAATTGAGTAAAGATGCTGATAGAATTCGCTATGACTTGATGTATACATACGACAAAGAGAGTGCTGCTAAAAGCCTAGACACTGACCTAAGCAACGCTCGTAAGCCCGACAGCAGTGATCGTCCCGATGTGGTTAAGATAGTTCGATATATGCATGCCAATAAATTACCCACAGTTCGAGCGTTAGTAGATCATCTTGCTGATAAATGGAAAACCATAAAAAATGAGAGAGTTAATGAAAACTTTGCGGACGGTAAAGTTAAAGGAAAGAGCAGACCCGGAAGAGTTAAACGTGCAGGTGCAAGTTGCAATGGATCTGTAACGGATTTACGTAGCAAGGCTAAAAAATACGGCGGAGAACGAGGCAAGATGTATCACTGGTGTGCTAATATGAAATCTGGTCGCAGTAAGTAATAAGATTAAATAATACATTATGAGATTCGACGAAATACATAAATTATTGACAGAAGCGGGTTTGGAGGCCAGCGAAATGCCTGCTGGAAAGTTAAGTAGTGTCAAGGACAAAAAAGGCAGAACACTGACAAGGTCTGAATTGTTCTTGCAGAAAATTAAGTCAAAAAGTCCGTTTCAAACTACAGACGGTAGACAAGTTATAATAGACCCAAAAGAACTACCCAAAGCTGTTGCCTGGATTGGAACAGGAAATCCAAGTGGTAGACTAGTGCTAACAACCTTAGACGGTGAAAAAATTACTCCTGGCAAGTTGATGAAGACCAATGAGTTTGGCGGCCAAGGAGAAGGTTCTGAATCTGAGGATAAGGTATCTAACAAGGGTGATATTGCAGAAGGTATTCTTGGCGCCGCATTATTCGCTAAACTAGCAGCTAGGGTTAACGGCAACATCAATTCAATTGATACTAGTGAAATCTGGACTATTGTATATAACCTTAATAAGAGTGGTGCAGATGAGTATAGCACAACTGTGAAAGATGCTGGTAGAAAAGTTGTTAACGATAAAATTATTTTTACACTACGTCTTAATCCTGCGCCTTACAACGATCTAATGAATCCTAAAAAGAGGTCATTGCTTGAAGATCTTGCTAAGAGTGCGGCAGCTTATGTTAATAGTACAGACGGGCAAGCATTTGCTGAATACTATTATCTGAATGGCAAACCCGATATTATACGTATTATATCAGACGGTGTCAGCAACCAAAAGGGACAAAAAACAGATGTGCGTGTTGTGGCTACAGATCCTAAAACAGGTGAAAAACGAGAACTAGAATTAAACATGAGCCTCAAAACCGGCGGAATCCCACAGTTTGGTCAAGTAGGCGCCGGCGCGATCAAGAAGCAGGGGGAAATGTTTAAGGCCCATAGTAAATTATGGGGGGAATTCGGAATCGATGTAAAGGAGTTAGAGCAGGAATTTGAGCGAATTCTTGCCGATAATGGCATCGTTCCTGCTATGAAACTTATGTATAAAAGTGCAGCAGATTTGCTGACTGAGCTATTGTCAGGTAATTTCGACGATGAAGAATACATTTACCTAAAACAGTTTGCCAAGGGAGTTAACTTCCATGGTACATTAAACGATCCCAGTGTTTTATTAGTAGACTTTTCTAGAGGATCCTACGACGTATTAAATTTCGCACTACTAGAAGATAAGTTAAAAGATATCGACCTGGACGCAATGTATACCGAAAGCGATAAGGGGTTGCCCATAGTGCAGATATTTGATAAAAATTCAAATAAAAGACTATTACAGTTTAGATACTATATTAATAGTAAAGGAGCTAGAAAGCATCTAATAGAAAAAGGTCCATTACTATCTAAATTAATCAGTATCAAGGGAAAATCTAATTCCAAATAATTAATGAAAAATCGATAAATATTAACATGAAAATACGAGAATTAATAGAGGATGCGACAGGAATGGGCGCCGGTAGTTTTGCTAGCGTTCCAATGCCTTTTGTACGTATGCACCGTAAAAGAAAAACCCGTGCAATGCGTAAGGAATCAGGTCAAGACCTGATTCGTCGTCAACCCTATACAAACATCGCCGAAGAGCAAGGATCTAAGAAAAATGGATAAAACACAAACTCCCCCTGGCCGCGACGGCGGTGATGAGGATGCCGATAAAAAACAAATACACCTGGGCCCAAAACACATGATGAAAGCCAAAGATGTAGCCAAGTCTGCTGAAAAAGAATTAAATAAAGCCATGGATAATACACATAAGAACAAAGCCCGTAAAATGTATGAACTTGCTGATCGTTTAAGCAAGGTTGATACCAGAAAGCTAAATGAACAGCAACTAGCAGATCGTACTGCTATGATTCAACGTCTTGGCGAAGAACTAAGGGCTATGAGAGAAGCTCCTGGCGAACAAGATCCTGATGTTCCAGCGGCAGAACCAGAACATAAACAACACACACTTGGTGCAATGAATGTTAAGAAATTAGGTGATGCATTAGGCGTTGATCCTAGACTCTTACGTGCCGCATTGATGCGCTCACAGAACGGACAGATGACAAGAACTGATGTATTAGCTCTAGCAGATGCCTTTGTTAAATTTATGAATGCAGACGACAGGCAAGTACAATTAATTGCCAACATTGTTAAAGCAGGTAATGCCACTGCTGCACAAGAGGGTGTTATCAATCAGCCCCCAAAGAAAATGGATATACCTGCATTCAAGCGTAAAGCACAGGGTGATGACTGGAAAGTCAGTGCAGGCGACCTGGAGCAAGACAAACTACGTAATATCAGCAGTAGCGAGTGGCTTAAAAAACAACGCGAAGAAGAAGGTAAAATCAGAGAAGAAGCTGCTGCACGTGTAGGTAAAGTTTTTGACTTCTCAGACTTTAAGGGTTAAACTATGAGATTATTTGAATTATTTGAAAATCAAGTTCTGATCAGTGCTAGAAATTTATCTGCACTTTCAGAAGCAGCACGAGCAGGCACAAGTACAAGAATTACAGTGGGCGGACATTCCCTTGTAATAGGCAGCAGAGATGCACGTTTTGTCTGCAAAATGTATGAACAAGCTATCAAAAATGGCCGAGAGCAAGAGTTCCTGAAATCTCTGGCTGAAAATGTCTTGGTAGAAAATACAGAAACACTCAAACATATTATCAGCAGATTCCCTAAAGAAGTTAAAGACTTTCAAAATGGTGACGAGCTATCTACAGACTTGTATCATGCATTGCATGATTATTATATGGATCATGGTGAAATGCCCTACGGAGTTTCCAAAGCACGTGATGGTGATCCATTTGAATGGGTGACAATGAGGTTTGATGAAGATCTAGGTGGCTATGGTGCAGATAGGCCCATGGGCGAAGAAGTATTACCATTAGAACTAGGTCTTAGCGAAGCACTAGACATGCGTCTACTACACGGTGCACAAGGTGCCATGAAAAAGAATGTAAAAGATCCTGAGAGCGAGCGCAATATTGGCAAAAAGTATGGCTATCGAAGCGACAAAGAAAAAGACGATGAAGACAACTACGACGAGTGGGGCAATGAAAAGCCAGGCAAGAAGAAGCGTGTAGCTGCTCCCGCAGAACCAGGTGAGAAGCGTGGCCGTGGCCGTCCACGCAAACACCCTGTGCCAGATGCAAACGCACCTAAAAAGACACGCGGTCGTCCTCGCAAAAATCCTGCTCCAGATCCTAATGCGCCCAAGCGTGGCCGTGGCCGTCCACGTAAAGTCCGTGAGTGGATTGAAACACTACGTTATGTTGCTGAGGGGAAAGGCTCGCTCATAAAAATGCGAATAAGTGAAATACTTACAGAAGCCACCAGAGATCAGATAGTTAAATTACAAAACTATCTGAACAGTAAAGGTGCACGTTTAGCTGTTGATGGAATTATTGGACCGCAGACACGTAGTGCCATTCAACAATTTCTTAAAGGTGATGAGAATTTTCAACAGACAAACACTGGGCCTGCTGTAGATAGTTCTGGTTTTCCTATGATGGTGGGCGCACAACAAACACAGCCAACAAAACTAACAAAACCTGCACAGCAATCTACACAACAGGTACAAAAATCAGGTGAGGACAAGGAAATCACAGGAGTTGTCAAAGCTGGACAAGGATTTACTGACGTCAAAACTGCTGATGGCGAGATTCAAAGACGTCAAGGTGCTAGAAACTGGCGCAATAACAATCCTGGAAACATAGTTAAAAGTCAATATGCAACCAGTAAAGGCGCAGTTGGTTCAGATGGACGCTTTGCTGTATTTCCAACACTAGATGCAGGTTTCGATGCTAAAGAAGATTTACTGTTTTCACCAGACTCTAAATATATAAATCTTTCTATTCGTGATGCTATTACACGTTATGCACCTCCACATGAAAACGACACAGAGCGTTACATTCAAAAGGTCACACAAGCAACTGGTGCTAAACCAGAAACAAAGATGTCCCAACTTAATGGCTCACAACGCGAACGTTTCTTACATGCTGTCACACAACAAGAAGGCTTTAAGGTAGGCACAATCACAACAATAGGAACAGGCGTAGCATGAAATTATCTGAGATTAGCGAAGGTGTAGCAGGACCTAAAAACTGCTGGCCTGGCTATCGTAAAGTAGGCACCAAGCCTGGCACAGGCAAGAACGCCGGCAAGCGTGTCAATGACTGCGAAAAGATTAAAGAAGACGTCGATGTTGTAGATCAGGGTGAATATGATCGCGAAGGCGACATGGCCATGGGTCAACTAAAGACAGCGGCTGATGCTGCCAACGAACTACGCAGTATATTAGACAGTGACGAAAACTTGCCAGAATGGGTTCAGTCAAAGATTACCAAGGCTGTTGACTATTTAGATACTGCTCGCGACTACATGAAGTCTAAAGAGCAAGGTGTGGCGGAAGCAAGTCTGAGGCAACTAGCAAAAACCACATTGAGAAAACTTGATCCTACTATCAAAGGCAGATTAAAAGATCGTGCCGATGACGAGTTTGACTTTGGTTTAGAAAAAGACAACGATGGGGATTGGATGTCAGGTGCACCAGGTAGTGCCCATATGAAACACGCTGCACATCTACGCAGAATAGCCAAAGGGGAAAATCCATTCCAGGATAAACTAGGTGTGGCGGAAACGTCAGACTATTTCCGTCGTAGAGAGCGTGAAGAAGCAATTATCAGTGGTCAAAAACCTGCTCGCAAAAAACAACCTGCTCAAACCAGTGATTATGCTCGTCGTAGAGAACAGGAAAAGAAAGCCGAGAAAGGTGTGGCGGAAAGTAGAAGAGATCCCAGAGATTGGGACGAAGGTAACAGAGAACCAGTTAACAATTTTGCCATCTATATTAACAGAAAAAAATGGAAAGTGTTGCCAGGACCCGAAGGCGCATATGCAGACAGTCCCCAAGAATTCCGTGCTTATGCTAAATTAAAAGATATGTGTAGGAGAAAAAGCCAAGAAACTGGTAAACAATGGGAGGTAGTTAAAACAGGTGAAAGACCATCCCAAGATAAACGAGGTGTGGCGGAAGGCTCAAACTCTTTACCATCGTATTTGAGAGGTGAGTCTCGTTTTGTTAAATCTGCGTATAAAACATTGATAAAATATGGATTTATACCCGACGACGAAGATGAAAGAACATCACAAATGGGTAGTTTTAAACATGCAAAAGGGCACATGGCAGACATTACCTGGGAAGGTAATATAAAACTATTAATCAAACAACCAAATGGCAAATATATGCGTTTATATCTTGATGATGCAACCGAAATGCCAAAAGTAGCCGCACAACTACAATTATCGCCTGTTAGTACAGAGCAAGGTGTGGCGGAAGCAGATCCACAGCACAGCCACCAATACTCAAAAACAATGAAACATGCTAAGAACCCCACAGTTCAACAGCGTATAGCAGCTCATGATATTAAGCCCGGTGTTGCGGGCTATAAAGATCGTGTAGATCTACTAAAGGATCTAGAAAGAACTGGTAAACTCAAAAAAGAACAAGACGTTAAAGAAGTGGCGCCTAAAGGCTGGGAAGGCACAGTAAAGGCCATGAAGAAGCATGACGAAATCGATAATCCCTGGGCACTGGCCTGGCATATGAAAAACAAAGGCTATACTAGCCATAAAAAATAAGCTATGAAGAAGTACTGGCAAGATTATGTTCGAAGCAGTTACGAATTAGTCTTAGAAGCAGAAGGAAAGTCTTCAACCTATCTTAATCAGGATATAGAAAGTTATCTGGTATACTTACTGGCACGATGGTTCGATAAAAGTGATATTCCACCAGATACACCGGTAGCAGTATTATTGATGACTGCATGGCAGTCATCAAGGGAAAGAGACAGACAATTAGCCCATGTAGCTGATGTCTGTCTCTTCTACGATGGATTTAAAATTAAACAACGTCGTTGGTCCACTATAAATTACTATAAAGACATGGGCACGATTGCATATGGCATGGCCTATACTGCCAGTAAAGATGATGTTTACGAACAACTAGAAACTAACTTTGCTACCTGTAGTAAAGTATTATCTTTCATACAATCTTCTAGATAAATAGAATAAAGAGGATAATTAAATGAACGAATTAGTTCAGGCGTTGAAAAAAGTTTTGGCTAACGAATATGCCTTTGCTCTCAAGGCATTGAACTTTCACTGGAATGTTGAAGGTCCAGATTTTTTGCAATATCATGAACTGTTCGGCAAGATCTACGACGAAGTCTATGGAAGTATAGATGTCATTGCAGAACGTATTAGAACTCTAGATGCTTATGCTCCTGGAAGTTTTTCTCGATTCCAGCAATTATCAGATTTAGAAGATCAAATAGAAATCCCTATAGCCAGAGCTATGATAGAAAAATTACTGTCAGACAATGAAGTTGTTTTACGCAGTATAGAAATCTGTTATGAACTGGCAGAACCAGCACACAACCATGCATTAAGTAACTTGATGGCAGAGCGACAGGATGCACATGCAAAGCACGGCTGGATGCTGAAGGCAACACTGAAACAACGCGGTTAATGAAATCCCCTATTAAAGAACTTGTAAAAACAAAGTTAAATAAAAATCAAACAGAAGCGATAGAATCATTCATTGAGCATTTGGGAATCGATGTGTTCAAAAATTCCACCTTATTGAAAGTTCTAAACAAGAACGAATTTGATGCAGTTCCCATGGAATTGTCACGTTGGGTTATGTCTTCTGGTAGACGCAGTGAAGCAATGGTCCATCAACGTCAAATCGAAATAAACCTGTTTACCAAAACTAGTTGACTTCTATTTGATATTGTTATATACTGCACCTAATTAACTAAGGAGCATCAAATGCCGCAACGTATGTTTTCACCTGACGAAAAAGCCAAAATCAAAAAGCTGTTTGCAGAAGGTATTCAGATTATGAGTGAGGTCAGTACACTCAACGAAGGTCTAAGCGAAACCATTAAGAGTATCGCAGAAGAACTTGACATGAAGCCTAGTACCCTTAAAAAGGCCATTAAGATTGCCTATAAGAACGAATTTGAAAAGGAACAAAATTCCTTCACCGAGGTAGAGGAAGTTCTTGAAGTTGCAGGTCATCTCACAACTAATTGATTACATAACTCGCCAAAATTGGATATTTTGGTTGGAGTGGGTTTCCACTGCTATACTGATATTAGGTGTGGCATTAACCAGTTATAATGTATACCCAGCTAACGTCTGGGTATCATTTTTAGGCAATCTCGGCTGGATGTTTCTAGGCTACATCTGGCGTAAGTGGAGCCTATTCATTGTTGAAATAATAATAGTTGCAATTTATTTGGCGGGAATATATAATATTGTATGAGTTATGTTGACGCAGTATATGTAAAAGAAAAAGACATCATCAACATTGTTGAGCGTGTAGATGGCGTAAGAAAATTCAAACAATTTCCAGCGCATTACGTTTTTTATTATCCAGATAAAAAAGGTGCTCATACTGGCATTGATGGCGAACGACTAGGTAAAATTGCTGTGGCCACGCACAAGGCTTTTGAAAAAGAAAAGCGTGTATATGGTCATAAGAAATTATATGAGAGTGACATCAAACCACTTAACAGATGTCTTGAAACTAACTATCTAAATGCAGAAGCACCTGAGCTAAACAAAGCGTTTTTCGACATTGAAGTCGCTTTTGATAAGGATAAAGGATTTGCTGATCCCAGCGATCCTTTTAATTCCATCACTGCCATTTCTGTACACTTAACCTGGCTAGATAAACTGGTTACCCTGGTGATCAAACCCGCTAGCATGGAACAGTCACTAGCGGAAACAATAGTAAGACGTTTTGAAAATACCATTCTATGTGATACTGAAGAGGACATGCTAGACATGTTTCTCAGTCTAATAGATGATGCAGACATTCTCAGTGGCTGGAATAGTGAAGGCTACGACATTCCCTATACAGTAAATCGTACCGCAAAACTTCTTGGCGCAGATCACACAAGACGTCTTTGCCTATGGAATACCAAACCCGCACGTAGAGAATATGAAAAGTATGGCAAGATTAGTGAAACATATGATCTAATTGGTCGTGTTCACTTGGACTATCTTGAACTATATCGCAAGTATACCTATCATGAAATGCACAGTTATAGACTGGATGCTATTGGTGAATACGAATTAGGCGAGACGAAAGTTCATTATGAGGGCACTCTAGATCAACTGTATAACAATGACTTTGAAAAGTTTATTGCTTATAATAGGCAAGACACCGCGCTACTAGTCAAGCTGGACAAGAAATTACAGTATATTGATCTAGTCAATGTTCTGGCACACGCTAACACAGTAACACTAAGAACCACAATGGGTGCGGTGGCGATGACTGATCAGGCTATCGTCAATGAAGCACACATTCGAGGTCTAATGGTGCCTGACAGGCGCAGAACAGAAGGTGGAGAAACTCAGGCAGCAGGTGCCTATGTTGCTTACCCCAAGAAAGGCATGCATGATTGGATAGGATCCATGGACTTGAACAGTCTGTATCCTAGCCTGTTACGTGCTCTTAATATGAGCACAGAAACTATTATTGGTCAGGTACGGCACCAGCAGACACGCGATGAGCTACATGCATGGTTGAAAGCTGGTAATGGTTTCGCAGACTTTTGGGACGGCAAGTTTGCTGTCTATGAATATGAAGCAGTCATACGTAAAGACCGTGGCTATGATGTTGTAATTGATTGGGAAGATGGTCGCAGTACGGAAATGAGTGCCATGGAAGCCTATGAATTAATCTTCCTCAGTGGTAATCCCTGGATACTCAGTGCTAATGGCACAATCTTTACATATGAAAAGGAAGGTATCATTCCTGGTCTGCTGAGTCGTTGGTATGCGGAGCGTAAAGAACTACAAAAGAAAGCCAAGACAGCAACTGATCCTAAAGAGTTTGAGTTCTGGGACAAGCGACAGTTAGTTAAAAAGATTAATTTGAACTCACTGTACGGTGCGCTACTTAACGCAGGCAGCAGATTCTTTGACCAGCGTCTGGGACAGAGCACAACACTGGCGGGTCGTTGTGTAGCCAAACACATGGCCAGTCAGGTAAATGAAATTTTTACAGGAAGCTATTATCATCAAGGTGACACAATTATATATGGTGATACTGATTCCTGTTATTTCAGTGCCTGGCCAATATTTAAGAAACAGGCTGAACGAGGAGATATTAATTGGAGTAAGGAAAAAGTCATTGAACTGTATGACGCAGTGGCTGAACAAGTTAATGCTAGTTTCCCCTCATTTATGAATCAGGCATTTAATGTGCCTGGTAACTTGGGTGAAATCATCAAAGCGGGTCGTGAAGTTGTAGCCAGTAAAGGCCTATTCATCACTAAAAAGCGTTATGCTGTGCTTATCTATGATAAAGAAGGCAAGCGCAAAGACGTTGATGGCGAGGCTGGAGAAATTAAGGCCATGGGCCTAGACCTCAAGCGAGCAGATACTCCAGAATACATGCAGAAGTTTCTGGAAAAGATTTTGCTCATGGTGCTGAAAGGCCAGGTACAAGGCGACATTATTGATGCCATCAATGAATTTAGAACTGGTTTCAAGGAACGCCCTGGATATGAAAAAGGTACACCTAAGCGTGTTAACAATCTAACCAAGCACACAGAAGTTTTTGAAAAGACTGGCAAGTGCGGAGTTGGACATGCCTTGGCTGCTATTAACTGGAATAGGTTTAAAAAGGCCTATGGTGATAATCGAAGCATTGATATTGTAGATGGCATGAAGGTTATTGTTTGCAAACTTAAAAATAACCCCATGGGTATTACAAGTATTGCCTACCCTATTGATGAAATGAGATTGCCAGAATGGTTCAAAGAAATGCCATTTGATAATGCTGCCATGGAGGAGACTATTATTGACAACAAAGTAGACAATCTAATTGGTATTTTAAATTGGGACCTGAGAGCCAGTGAGCAGAAAAATACTTTCGATCTATTGTTTAGTTAAACATACATGCTCATAGACAATATAAACACTTTAGCTTTTTCACTATTTGAGTTAGTCATATTATTACATTTAAAACATTTAATATGTGACTTTATTATTCAGACTCCTCTTATTGCAGAGAGTAAAATACGATATGGGTCCATAAATAGCATAATACATATCATACACCATGCGTTTGGTACCATGGTAGTTGGACTTATAGTAGGATTAGAACTAGGTCCATTATTAGGAATAATTGCCCTGGAGGCACTATTGCATTATCATATAGATTGGGTTTGCATGAAATTTGGAGCCAAATCTTATAAAGATAAGCGTTACTGGCAATGGTTTGGTATAGAGCAATTTCTTCACAACATGACTATTATCACTATAGTCATTATGACAAGATACTTCTTGCTTTCTAACTCCTAATATTGTATAATTTCATACACACATCCACAAGGAGATTTTAATTTGAAAGATGCAATTTTTGACATTGTGCGGCATACTGCCAGCCTTGGATTCTTTGAATTGGCAAAGATGACAGCTGATACAGATGGCACAGAAATTTGGACCTGCGATGAAAAGCGCAATGTTGTTCTAGACGCAAAGTTGAAGAACCCACTGGCTGATCTAATAGGGGAAATTGGTTTTGGTAACCTGAACTTTCTTAATGGTATAGCAGGCCTATACAACAAAGATGGTTCCGAAGTAGAAGTTCTCAGTGCAACGAAAAACGGCGAGGAAACTCCTGATTATTTGCAGTTTAAGGACAAAGACGGTAACAATGACAAGTATCGTCTAATGAGTAAAGAAATTATTGACACTCAACTTACTCCCAGTAAGTTTAAGGGTGTTAAGTGGGACGTAGAGTTTGAACCCACTAAGAGTAAGGTCAGTGAAATGTCACAGAAGGCCAGCATTTACAGTTCATTAGAACCCACGTTTATTGTCAAAACAGAAAACGGAAATCTAGTATTTGTGTTCGGTAGCGATGTTGGTGGCAGTCACATTGGTAAAATGATTTTTGCCAGCAATGTTGCCGGTACAATCAAAGAAGGTTATGCCTGGCCTATCGATAAGTTTCTAGCTATTCTCAAGCTAGGCATGAGCGGAGACTGTACAGTCAAATTCAGTCAGGTTGCCTGTATGATCACTATTGACAGTGGCATTGGTGTTTACAATTACATCCTGCCAGGTCACACACGTTAAGGAAATATCATGGATACTAAAGTTCCGAAGAAACTAAAGCCCGTTGAAGCACCCAAAGTCAAAGAGGTAGATACTGCCAAAACAGACCTGGTTGTGCAACGTCTTGATACTCTAATCCAATACATGGAACGTATTGACTGGAAACTCTGGATGATGATGGGCATGATTAGAATGATCGGTGAAGAAAACGGTTATAAGTTCAGTTTCTATCATGATCCAGAAACTCTGCATGATAGCGTAGAAAAATCTAACAAGGAAGGAGAAACAAAATGAATGAGGATATTCTAGCAGAGCTCAAAAAATTGAACGAGCTAATAGAAAGAATAGATTGGAAAATGTGGACCATGTATAAAAAATACATGGAGATAGAAGTCATTCCAGTAACACAAGCACAAACAAATGTGGCCTCACATGCAGATGCAGATGAAACTGTATCTGAAATATCTGAGACTTCTAAGTCATCTGAATTTGATCTAGATATTAAACCAGTAGCGAAGGTCCTTAAACCTGTTACAGAAAATACAGATGACATCGTGTTGCCTGTCGTACCTAAATATCCCACCGTGGAGAAACTTTAATGAAAAAAATGATTTGGGTTACCTTTCGAAAGGAAGGCATTCACAAATATCCAGCAGCCTTGATAGATCCTAAATTGGCATCTGGTGATGAATATGATGT
>OGWJ01000001.1_pt1 | contig 63461 bp, 99 predicted proteins | sample 1575991 | NCBI WGS metagenome assembly OGWJ01 (sample SAMN07581533, study PRJEB24739) | freshwater metagenome | place: Singapore | collected 2015-01 | reverse complement strand
TTAACCCTAATGCTAAACCCAAAGAAAAAATAAAATATAGTCGTGAACAACTGGTTAAAAGTGTTATTAATGACAAACCAGCACAAGGTAAAACACTTCAGGATGCACAAAATCTAAAAAGAGATAGACAGTTTGGTCCTGCTTCACGTGTTCTTATGTGGCGTATTACTCGTAAGTGTGGGCCAAGTCTAAATGAACTACTTGACATGGCTGCTAAAAAGTTAGTACCAGAAGAGTTACACCAAGTAGTTGTAGCCATACTAACAGAATATTGTAAAGACGTAGACAGTGATCGAGCTATGACCATCTATAGGCTATTAGACGGACCACTAGGTATTCACCGTAGTCTAAGTTTGCAATTCTTAAAACAAGCAGCTAGAACAAACATAGAAGCACAATTAGAATACAGCACAATTATTATAACAGACCCGCATAGTAGTCCTAATGAAATACGTGAGTCTGTGGACAATTTGTCAGACATAGCTCGTAGGAAAAATATTTCTGCTATGTTAAAATTAGTAGATGCCTACACACAGCTAAATGACAAGCATAATCAATTCGTATGGTTGTGGGTGTTACGAGGATTGTTTGAACCTAGCGCTCAGGCCAAACTACAGCTACTAACTAATATGATTTCAAAAACAGATTTTACAAACTGGAAGTTAGAAGGTGAAGCTTTGTTAGACGAAATCAAATTTAAAAATGATGCAGGAAATTACAAATACTAATTATGGTAGAAATAATTATTATCGCAACATTAACCTTGTATGGATTATATTTTTTGATTAACGGCAGTCAGGAAATGTCTAAAGAAGTGCGTCAAAACTGGGCACCACAAGATATTGAAATGTGGCAAGAAGAAAGAAACAAAGAAAAGTATATAGGACAAATTATACTTGTTGCTATGGCTATGTATCTTATGTTTGTTTTAATATAATGATTTTTTAATTAAAGAATTTACAAAATCTAAAAGTAATTCATGATGGTATCCGTTATGATATTTTCCTTTCATCCAGCTATAACTATCATACCAAAAACGCTCACTTTCAGGATGACAACCAATTAGTCCTATGTTATTTTGTATAATGGCCATAGCATCCCCGTTTGAATAAGTTGCTATAGTTTCAAACTTAGATGAATTGCCAACGAAAGCACATCCGTCATACCAAAACATTTTTATAGAATTGCCCTGCCATGTTACGTTCATATTCTTAGCATGAGGCCTTCGAGTGTCTGTATTAGGTCTTTTTAGATATTGAACAGCATTAACCTCATTTAACAGATTAAAATAATATTTGCCTGCCCAGTAAGCACCCATACATATACCTAAATATTTGCCTCCTGATTTTATAAATTTTATGACTTTTTTACCGTTATTTTTAAAAGCAGAATCAAAGGTATCAGCATCTCCAAACCCCCCGGGAACTGCTATCAAAGATACATCATCAAAAAAGCAATCTTCCACTTCATTTTTACTGAAGATTTTAAAATTATAAAAGGCACCCAGTGCCTTTATAATACCATTGCTACTTTGAACTGAACATTTAGGATCGTATAAAAATAGTGCAATAGTTGGTTTCATTGATCATCGCCCGGCGGCGTCTTTAATTTCTTGCGGCGTAGCTTTACGTCCTTTTGGACCAATGGGTTTAGCAGCTTCTTCTACCGTCTTTTTAGCAGCTTCTTCTTCACGCTTTTTCTTGAACGGATCTATGTTGATTTCTTGTTCAGCAATAATACGTTCTTTGTCAATGGTCTTGCCGCGCAACTGAAGAACAGTTTCAACCTTCTGGTTTAATCTTATAAGGTCGTTGTCTAACATGCGGATACGATCAATAAGAGCAATTAAGGTACCGTTTGCAGATCCAATAACGGGTTTGATTTCTTTAGTTACCCAGGTCCATACATAATATATGAAATATCCCATGCCGGCGGCACTTACAATAGGAAAGCCATATTTGCTGATTAAATCTGCTAGGTTATCCATTAGTCTCTTCTTTGATCTGCTTGTTCAGCACGACTAATTCTATAATAGTCGGGTTGCAAACCTAGAGCATGACTGATTTTAACGTCTACTCGCTGTAGATCATTAGTCATTGTATCAACACGAACGTCCAGGCCCTTAATGATTCCGGCCATGCCATTAACACTAGATGTTACACCCGCCAGAATAAACTTCAATGTTAGAAACACAAAGTAACCAGCGGCTATAGCAGCAGCAATAGGAAAGCCAACATCTGCAACTAATTTAAAGAAATCCATATTAGTCCTTTTTAAACATACCCATTACTTTTGCCTGTAAATTCTTAGCAAATTGTGGCTGAGGAAAATTCCAACCTATAAATGCACCAATTGCTAACCAAAATACTGTTTCTAACATAATTAACTCCTTGTCTTTGGGATTTGGCGTCTGTACAGGAATAGGCTCATGCTGTCTATGTGGTGGGTTTTTGGGAAGTCTGTACCTAAACTAACTCATAAAATCTCCTGTTCAGATATTTATCAAAAATTGGTTAGATAAATACCTTAAAGGAGAACACCATGGAGTTCACATTTGATTTTACAGCAGACAAGCTGGCTCGATGCATTACAAAAAATAAGAATCCGCATGAGTGGTTCAACGGATTATACGAACAACTGCCCAAGTTTTACATAGTCACACCGGCTCGCGTTGCTGGTTTCATTAGTCAGTGTCAGCATGAGAGTGCCGATTTTACTATTCTGACAGAAAATCTAAACTATGGTGCCAAGGGCTTGATGGGTATTTTTAAGAAATATTTCCCTAATGAAGCACTAGCCAAGCAATACGAGCGTAAACCACAGATGATTGCTAATCGTGTTTATAGTAATCGCATGGGCAATAGAGACGAAGCCAGTGGAGATGGTTGGACATTCAGAGGTCGAGGACTAGTACAACTTACAGGTCGAGCTAACTACACACAATGTAGTAGAGACCTGTTCGGTGACGACACTCTGGTAGAAGATCCCGATATAGTGGCCAACACCCCAGAATATTCTATTCTAACTGCCTGCTGGTTCTGGCATAAAAATAGGCTTAACGATATCTGTGATCGCGGCGATGTTGTCCTGTTAAGCAAAAGAATTAACGGTGGTACGATAGGTTTAGTAGATCGTATACATCATTGGAATCAATGCATTGAATTATTTGAGGGTCGAAATGTCCTCTAAATATGATTCTGCATGGTATTGGCTGTACAATAAGATAGCCAGCATCCCCAGTAAAATATACTGGAGGAAGCAGGGGAAAATAACTAAAGAACAAAAAGAAATAATAGCCAGATATTTAGCATCTGGCTATTATATTATTCTGACCGGCAGTAAAAGTCATTTAAGTAGTATCATTGTATCATTATTATCTTGGATCAAAACAGGCGTATGGGCTAGATACAGTCATGTGCTCATGAACTGTGATAACATTACAGATCATAATGATACTGGCGGATTTAAATTTGTGGAGGCCACGGCCATTGGTGTGCATTATAGTACATTTGAAGAAATATTTAATTGTGACCATGTTTGTTTACTAACGCCAACTAGTGTAAGTAATGAAGAATGGACGAAAATAATAGATGGTTTACTAAAACAAAAAGGCAAAAAGTATGATGATCTGTTTGACCTTTCTGATTCTAATAGAGTAAGCTGTGTTGAGCTTGTTCTAAACGCACTAAAATCTGCAGATTATACTAACGACTTTCAAGATCTTGATAGACTAATCAAGGAAGCGGGCAACCTAGTGCCTCAAATGTATAGACAAAGTAAGGATTTCACAGTAACATATGAGCAATGAACCTTTACCCAGCTGGATGGATGATTTTGACTCTTATAAAAAGTTGACCAATAACTTCTGTAAATGTGTCAACTGCAAATGCAAACATCACTGTGGGCACAGTTGCCTAGATTGTGATGGCTGTACAGAATGCCTGTGTGAACATTGTGTAGAAGATAGACCTAGCTATCTTGATTAGTAATCATTTTAGCTAAGGCATTTGCTGTACTAGGACTCAACGTCCAGCCTAGATGTCCATGCCCAGTGTGGTACCACACATTATGTCTTCGTTTGCTACGTCCAACTATAGGCATCATATTGGGCGTCATAGGTCGTAGACATGCCCAGCTTGAATAATTAGATGTATTAATATGTGGAAAGTTATTGTGCACCCAATTTAACAATGGTTCTATACGATCACGCCTGATGTCGTAATTTTCTCCTGCCAATTCAGCGGTGCCTGCAACACGCAACCGATCGCCCAGTCTTGCCGTAACTACCTTGGCTTGATCATCTAATAGACTGACGGTTGGTGCGTATTGTTTACTTTGTTCGTCAAGATTTATAGTGATGCTATAACCTTTTACAGGATAGATAGGTAGGCGATCGCCAATTGTTTTTGCCAGTCTCTTACTACCTATACCAGCCGCTATAATCACATGATCATATAAATCTAGATCATGATCAATACTTGTTATTTTATTTCCAAATACAAAATCTACATTGTATTTTTCATCCATGACCTTTGCTAGCGCCTGACAGAATTTATGTATATCGCCCGTCCAGTCACTGGACGTCCATATGCCGCCCAATATATTAGGAGCATGTCCCAACGTAGGTTCAATGTTCAGTATTTCCTCAGAAAAAACAGGTTGCCATTCACAACCTGCAGACCTATACATTTCTTCCGCCATATATGAGGCATCAAGATAACTAGGATCTTTGTAGAGATGCAATATGCCAGAATATACCTGATCGAATTCTAGATTTTCACGTTCAATTATATGCTTAAAACGTTTACGTGCATCGATGCCTATCTTTATGGTTTCAACAGTATTTCTTGCGTAGGCATTGTTAGCAGTATGCCAGAGAAATTTTGCCAGCCACAGAGCCTTATCTAAATCCAGGTCAGGACGAATTAGTAATGGCGCATCTTTCTTAAGAATCCACTTCATGCCTTTCCAGACATTAGCCCAGGTTGTCCATGTTTCACTATTACTAACGGAGACCTGACCTCCGTTAGCGAAACTTGTTTTCATGGCAGGATAGCGTTCTTCATCGAACACAGTTACATAATGACCTTGCCTGGCCATATAATAGGCAGCAGTTATGCCTGCTATCCCAGATCCGACAACAGCTATCCTACTTGTTTTCATGCAAACAAATCTTCATTCCATTCACGATGACCTTCACGATATGCCATATTCGCCTGTGTCTCACGCACTTCTACACGATAACACCAAAGACGCTCGGCTTCGCCAGGACCCCAATAGTCAGGAATATAAACTCCATTGACAAATTTATACAACATGTCTGCCAGACCTTCACATCCCAAACGTGGTAGTATGGTCAGCTTGGCCATATTTTTTTCTTGTAGTAGCTTATAAGTATCCAGTTCAGGATCGTCTTGTGCCACCAGAAGAGTATGATCAAATTGATCTTCTAGAATCTTTTTAAGTTCTTTTAAGCCGCCATAGTCAGCTGCCCAGTTACGTACATCTAGATCGTCTGTACCAAAGTAAAATTTCATGCTAAAACTATAGCCATGTATTAGGTTACAATGACTGTCAGCACGCCATTGACGATAAGCACAGGGAAATGCGTCTACATATTCTTTTGTACTAGAGTACTTGTATTGTCTTGTAGAATTCCAACGTTGTGTTTGAAATTCTCCTTCATTTAGATTTGCCATCTCTAGTCTCCTTTTAAAAGTAGCAAGTTTGATGGCATGCAGAATTTATATAGCGGGGTGAATGCCTTAAGAGACCGCTAGGGGAATATAATTATATATTTATTTTTTATTAATGTCAAGGCTTTCCGATTAACATGACTCGCTTGTATCCTTTTAATTGCAGTTCGCCTTCATATAGTATTTCGCGCATGGGGAATTTCTTTTTCATATGATCCACACTATGAACGCAATTAATATGTTCGTGTATATCGAAAAGATTGTTGCTCTGAATGGCCACTATGGGGTCACTTTCCAGTTCCTTAAACTTGATCTGAAAGAACCAATCTTCGGTCATGTGCTCTGCGCTGGTATTGATGATTAGGTCAGGTAAAAACTTTTCACTATATTTGGTACCATTTCGAAAATTTTCCACATCCCACTCATAACCGTTTTTATGCAATGTTAGTTCATTGATGTTTGCATTAACTGCTTTTACTTTGTAATTTTCTAATTCAGATAGATTGAAAATGTAATCACTGGCCTCGCAGGCGCTTCGATTCATTTCAATATTACGTATTTTTCTATATGTTAATTTTTTATCATATATAAATTTTAATTGTCCATACCAACCTGCAAAAATCACAACATGCTTATAAACAGGTTTTGGTAATTTTTGTCTAATGTTTTCTAATTCTTCCACAAGCCAAATCTTACTTTTAATTTGACTGCGGCTAAAAGCATCAATGATAGTTGATTTATCATAACCAGCTTTTAAATAGTTGTTTACACCTCTAAAAATTTTGTCACTGACATATTGTCCATCTAACATGGACAAATAAGATTTTATAAAATCATCTTCAAATTGATTAGAGTTTAATGCACGATGCATTGCCAATGCTAGACTGTTCATGCCATGATCATTTTCTACAGTTTTTCCAACTAACTGCAGAACTGCAGAATAGCATTTAGCCATAGAATCTGCTTTGTTAATGCTATGAACAAAATCTTGTATATCTTTATCATCTAGCAGTTTTTTACTAAGATATAGCATAACAGACCTATAGACATGTTCAAATGAATCACTTTTAACTATACTGTGCATTAAATCAGATGATGCCCTGTCAACATCATGGGCATCTGCACTAAAGTCCTGTAAAAAGGCTTTAACTGTGAGAGTTTGTTTGTCATCTGATGATAGAGTTCTTACTAAGGAATGCACTCTTTGTGCATGTTCTATATGTCCTAAATATGTCAAATATTCTTCTATACCTAAAAAGAAATCAGAACTGCTTACACTTTCACTCATTTTTTATGCTCCGGATATTTTGTTATATTTAGATTTTTAAAACAACTTTGCAGAGCTACAATTTGACTCCAACAATCCCAGGCAGCATGGTGTAGTGCAGTGTTCGGACGATCATGTTCAACGAGTCCATAGATTGTTCGTGTATCGCGTACCTGGTGATATTTCCAGGGAACGCCGCGCTTTAGTGCTTTGGCGTGACTTTCTAGAATTACCATGTCAAATGCAGGCCCATTGGCCCAGGCCCGATCAATTACACCGCACCAACGATATAGGTCCAGCATGGCTTCTTCCATGCTGACGCGATCTTTTTCAGTAAATGCCTCTTCGCGAACTTCTGCACTTTGCTTGGCCCACCATTCTAATGTGCCCTCGTGGATAAAGGCTTCGGGCCAGGTAAAACTTTCTGGATCAATACGACGATAGAAAACATCCATGTTGATTTTTTTATTTTCTAGGTCAACACTATTTCTATCGTCAGCAAAAGGATCGAAACGTATGGCACCAATAGTAAGTACCACTGCGCCTGGGCCGGTTCCCAGGGTTTCGATATCAATCATGATATCACGCATTGTTGTCAGTTTGTCGTTGTTCTAGTTCGCGCCAGGCCTCTTCCTCTTCAGGAGTAACATTGTCGTCTACCTTGACAAGGCTCCATGAACCATTTTTATTGTCGATCCAATTTAGTCTGTCGCCTGATCGCCAGCCAGCCGCTTCCAGGAGGTCATCTGGAAATTGTATGATGGCGTCTCCGGTTTCTGGGTCTTCTTCTACATTTAGTATCCAACTCTTATTCGTCGTCATGTTTAACTACCTCCACTCCGCTTGCTTTAAGAAATTTGACTCCACTGTCATCTCTATAGTCTTGACCATAATAAACTCGGCGAATACCAGATTGATAGATAAGTTTTGCACACTCGATACAAGGACTATGAGTGCTGAACAAGTCAGCGCCCAAGCCGCTGTCATTACTCTTTGCCAATTTTGCAATAGCATTTGATTCTGCATGTAACACTTCTGGCCTAGTCACTAAACGGTAACGTTGTTTAACATTCTGTCCATCACGCCAAAAATCTCCCAAAAAAGGATAGTCTTCAATATTGGTATAGTTAAAAGGCATAAGTTCAACATGTTCGCAGTCGTTTTCCCAACCTGCAGGCATGCCGTTGTAACCCATGCTAATAATGCGATCGTCTTTAACTACTATTGCGCCTACTTGTAGGCGCTTTGCATAGCTAAGTGCAGCCACTCGTAATGCTAAATCCCTATATAGTTGCCTAAATTTCGGTTTCATTTTCTTAGTTTTAAATTTAACGTAAAGTTTTCTACCACCAATTTAGTCATTGTAGCCAACATTATAGTGGTACGTTCAGCCTCATTCATCGATGCCCATGTACTATTATACTGATCTAGTAGCGCATTTGCAAGAAGCTCGGTAGCCATTTTTTCGTCAATATTGAGCATGCCCCAGTCAATTGGATCTTCTGAATCAATTTCTTCTATCAATTCAATGATATCTTTTAGTTGGACTCTAACCATTTTAATATTGCCTCCGCAGATGTGTCTTCAATGACGGAGTAATCATCCAGACTAATATGTTCTACTATTTGATTTTTAAGTACCATGGCATATCTACCAGTTCTAATACTGAGTCCTTGGTGAGTAAAATCGTGCTCTAAACTATACGATCTTGCAAAAAATGCATCACCATCACCATAAAATACAACACCGTGATTGGGATATTCTTTTCCTATATATTCATCAAATTTCTTCATTACAAATGCATCCTGACAATATATACCGTAAACAACGTTAACATATTTTAATAACCTATCAGTTAAGCTGGCATATTCCATGGCCTGCTGTGTGTCTAATCTACTAAATGGTGCAGGCCCACCGAAAATAATGGACCTATTGTTAGATGTCAGTGAATCTATAGAAAAATCTCTATGTATGTCGTCTGCTGTTATTCTATATATTTTACCTTGATCTATCCTACTGCCGGGCCGTAAAATACATTTCATTCTAATACTCCATTATATATGTATTTATTTTTCAGTGGAGTAAACAAATTTTTTGCATAATCATAGTCTGCTTCCAAGACCTGTCTATTAAATAATGCTATTTCTCTCGTTCCCTGCCAAAAATTTCTAAATTGTTCAGTACTCATGCGCGACAATCTGTCTAGTTCTTTCACTATCATTCTTGCTCTGTTGCCTTCGATAGGTTCATTATCATAGCTTTCATCTAACCAGTCTCCATATGTTTTGAACCCTACATTTTTCAAATGCCGTAAAAAATATTGACTAGACAAAATCATGAATGGATGTTCTGCCATAATGGCTTTATACGTTTTTTCTGTGACGAATACTGTATTATTATTCCCCCATGTTTCAGTTACCACACTGATATATGAATCTAAATAATGTGATGTATTACTCTTATCCGCCATATTTTCAAACGTAGGACTGTCCAAGATCAGTGGTAACTCTGAAAGAAAAGCACTAACATTATCTAATATTTCCGTGACATCTGTTATCTTCTGTACCCAGGGTTTCCAATAATCATATTGGTTTATACGAACATGTTGTTCATATGTTGCAGCGGGTAAGCTAATTAAGCCACGATTTAGCAAATTATTTTTCCATAATTCATAAACAAAATTTTGTCTATTGGAATTCCAGTGTCGATTATAACAGAGGTATAATTTTTTCTTTTTATCTACATCATGATCTATACGTAAATTTTGTTTTATTTTTCTGTATGTAAATTCTGTCCTGAACCAATCTTCATGAACAAAGGTAATACCAGTATTATATTTTTCAGAGATGCTGGGTAACAATGCATTGCCTGTACTTACCACTATCCTATGTGTTGGAATCTCCAGTCTCATGGCGAGATCACTGAAAAATTTTGTCTGAGATCCATTTATTTCTGGATAGCCTTCAAATCTATCCTCAAAATATAAAACGCACTGATTTCTTCTGCATGCATCTAATACTTCATTGGGTACCCAGTCAAAAGCCATCAATTGCTTGTCATATATTTCTAAATTGGTGACATCTCCACCTATGAAATGTCTTAGACTTATGGGAAAAACAAATGGTAGTGATTGACCCACTGCCTCCATATAATGTATGAGCACTGGCTTAAAATAAAAAAGCTCTAAGTCATCTTCTTTGCAACTTTGGTTGGGCCAAAAACTATCTTGATAACAGCCGGTTCTATACTTTGTTGGAGTATAAGCATAGTCCGCATAATTTTGGTCCGGACCTATGTGTTCATAGGCCCAAAATATTTCAGCTTTTTCTTTCACCGAATAACTGTAGTAAATTTAAGAATAGATTGATAAAATCCATGTAAAGAGTCAATGCTCCCCTGATTTCTGCTGTATCATTGGTGTCCACGCTTAACTCTTCTCTGATCTTTTGTGTATCGTAAGCTGTAAGGCCTAAAAATATAATAATGGCTAGTGCACTGATCACACTGGCGATCACTCCATTGTTGACAACACCAGGCCAAAACGCTGCCAGTACAAGATTAATAATGCTGGCAATAATGATGGCTATTAGGCCAATAAACATAAATTGACCCATACTGTCCAAATTTCGTTTGGTAAAATAGCCATAAAAACTTAGTGTACCAAACAAAACGGCGGCTCCCATAAATGCGCTAACAATACTGCCCATGTTGAACACAGCGAAAATTGTGGCAAAACTTAGTCCCATCAGGGCGGCAAAACCATGCAAGGCTAGACGTGCTGTTCCTCTACTTGGGTTGTTGTTTAACACCATACTCACTGCGAAAATTGCTGCCAAGGGTGCAAAAATTACCACCCATTTCATAATGCCAGTATGAAAAAATTGCATCAAAGCAGTGCTTGATCCTACAAAATAGCTAACTACCATGGAGGTTAATACTGCAAGAGCCATCTGTCCATAGACGCGACTCATTGCGCTGTTAATTTCACCGGCACTTCGGTAAGAAGTTGAAATGGTATCTGCGTACATAAATTACCTTTCTAATAGATCTAGTTTATTGGGCTTATCCTTCCACTCATCTGCGTCGGACAGTGGTGGTTTTTTCTTGGTTATCCTCGGCCACTTGGCACTGAGTTCCGCATTGATAGCAATAAATGCTCTCTGGTCATTACTTATGTCAGTATCCGCAACGATAGCGTTGGCGGGACATTCTGGAACACATACTGCACAATCAATACATTCGTCAGGGTTTATGGCCAAAAAATTTGGGCCCTCATGGAAACAATCAACGGGACACACGGAGACACAATCTGTATACTTACATTTAATACAATTTTCTGTTACCACATAGGTCATCGCTGTTGTTTTCCTTTATTTGATTTTGATCATTAACGTGAGTTATAAATTCAGTAACTGACACGAACCAACCGCACCTTGGACAAATGACGTCGGGCTCACCCGTATCTCTACTGTAGAAATGCGAACAGTTTGGATTGGTACACCGCAGGGTCCAAGTGGATTTAGTTGTTATCATAGTCTATATATTTACCTACGCATACTAGAAATCGCCTTGGCATCATCGTCGCTAAAGATGGGCACTGCATTACTCTTGTGCATGGTTCCAATACCAATTATTTTAGTACCCGTATACACAGGTATAGCCTTTTTAGTGGCGGCCGCCATATCACGGCCGCCGTTCAGGCTGGGTATTTTAGGGTCTGTAGCACCCCTGTAGTGTGGAGTGGGTGTAGTATACGTTGGGGCTTCCATAGCCCTCTTACGCTTGCGTTTGCGTTTGTGCTCGTCCACACCCCATTTCTTCTTGAGCTCGGCCCAGCTGGCTTCAAGCTCTCTGGATTTTCGTGCTTCTTCAGCATTACGGAACTTCTGTTTACCCTTACGCTTACCTTGCAAGCTCAGGCTGGGATGTGCTAGATGCATGGTCATAATTTCTCCAAAATGAATCAATAATAGTGTATTATACTGGAAAAATCAATATGTGTCAATAAATTTTTTTGCTATATATTGGTGAGTTTTCCTCCCAGCATGTATTTTATCCCTTGAATCAAATAATAGATCGGCACATTGACTGGCATGACTGTTGATTAATCTGACTGCATCAAACGTAATACATTTAAATTTATATAGCTGTTGCATCATGTCCAGGAATATTAAATTTTTTTGACGTAGATTATATAAATGATTTTCCATTTCGGCTATTCGTTCATCGTTCCAAATACTTTTATCATGAGGTAATTCATATTTATTGCCATCTGAGTCAAATTGAAAGTTTTCGTAGAATTCGTAACGATTAAAATCGGGCCATAATATGGCTACTAAATCTGGTTTTATAATGTCAACTGTGGAATATAAAATTCTTACCGCCGAATCTCCAGAACTACCCACAGAAGATAAATTAAACAATTCATAATCTAAATGATCTGCTAATAACACTGGCCAAGTATCCAGCCAAGGCACACCGATGCCCACGGTATGGCTGCACCCTAATACTAATAGTTTCTTTTTAGGGCTATTTAAATTCCAGTCGGTATTACCAATCCTATAACCATATTTGTTAAATGTATAATCAAAGCTACTGGCAGTATAAATTTGATTAGTGGAGTTTTTAAAATTTTCTTCTGAATCTGTGGAAAACCAAGTTTGTGTTTTTGATTTTGGATGCCATATGTAGGGGATCCTTTTTTGCCAAAAATTTATCATTTGGTTAAATTATAAATCAATATGGCTTCGTCCAAGGCACGTTGTAGCGTGGGATTATTTTCGGCAGTTTTTAATATATTGCGCCATAATTCTTCACGCTCAACTGTTGCTCTTAACTCTTTTACTTCAGGGCTTTCCCAGTGCAACTGTCTATTACGTGGATCATCGCCCGATTTACGCACATAGACAGTTTTACCACCATCAGGGCTTTCATATATCACTGCTTCGGTTATGGTTTGTACTAACATAAATATTCAAGGGGGATTATTATGAAACGAATTATAGCATTATTTATTGCCGCATTGCTACCTTTAGTTAGCCAGGCTCAGTATACAGGTTTCCAAAGAAGTCTGAACGATAAACCATGGGGAATTCTGCCCAGTGAACGCTCTAATAGAGAACCAGTGTATGCTGGTCCAAAAGCAGAAAGATTTGAACTCAGGCAAGGCGACTGTGGATTACAACCTGGTTGGAGTGACTGTGCCATGGACCGCGAACGTGTGGAAATGAGTGAGTTAAAACCGTATACACAATTGGGTGTACCTACCTGGTATAGTTGGGCCGTTTTATTTGACCCCAAATGGCCTGATATAAGTCCTGTTACGACCACAGTGGGACAGTTCCATCAACGCGATGTCAGTGCACCTGCTATATTATTCATACAACGTAACGGCATCTATGGCATGAGAATAGAAAGTGCCAAGGCTGCATATCCTAACAATGACTGGTATCCATTAGTTGGCGCCAAAGATCTACGTGGGCGTTGGCATACAGTTCTGGTCTATGCCAAATGGAGTACGGGTATAGACGGCGAAATTAAAGTATGGGTCAATAATGTTTTAAAGGTAGATGTAAAGGGACCAAATACAGTAAACACAACACCTGTTTATTTTAAGTATGGAATATATCGCAGTTTCGTAAGTAGGGTTCCCAATAGACCTACACAGGTGCTATACATAGATGAAGTTAAAAAGGGTCCAACACGTGAAAGCGTAGATCCCCATGGGCCTGCAAAACTAAAAGCTGTAAATTAAACGCTGAAACTACTTCCGCAACCACAGCTAGTTTCTGCATTGGGATTTTGTATAACAAAGTTCGCACCGTCAAAACTTTCTTTGTAGTCTATGGTTGCGCCCTGAAGATATTGCATACTCATTGAATCTACGACAAATTTAACTGGCTCGTGATCTAATACAAAGTCATCATCTGCGATGTCTTCTTCCCAGGCAAATCCATATTGCATGCCACTGCAACCCCCGCCTTGAACAAATATTCTTAGTGCACTTACGCTTTCTTCCTGTGCTAATTCTGTTACTTTTGCTATTGTATTTTCAGTGATTGTAATCATGTATTCTCCATCTATGTTAATATTTATTGGGCCGTATTATATTTTCCCCGGTAGTAATCAAATTGATCTGGTCTTGATTCTATTATATCTTTGGCATAATTTATTATGGCGTCAAAATAAATTTCATCATTATTGAATTCGTCACTGTCTACTGGAAAACCTAGATACTTTTCTATGACATCAAAATTCTCTTCGGCATATTTTTCAACCTCAGATCTGTCTATGCTGACATCAAAATAATCTTCAACCACAGACAGATTTGACCTATTACCATATATTAAGTTATCCACATCAAGAACTAAATAATTTTCCTTAATGCGAGCATGATTGGCTCCAGAATATACTTCTCTAAAATAACGACGAATATATGTGTGCATATCCAACTGACCATCCTTTAATAGATTGAATCGTATAGACATGAACTTCCAATTATGATAGGAATCTAAAATACTATGTAATAATTCTTTGCGTGGATGATTATTTTTAAACATATCCTCTATTTCTTCTCGGCGATGTGGCCATATTTCATTAGCAATGGTGTGTGATTTTATCCACCACATGGCATAACATATTTTTAATATTTTCCTTTCTTTGACATATAGTCTTATACCACGATCAAATAAACCATTGGTTATTTCTGGTGTTATATTACTATACCAGTGGGAGGGTAACAATATATTTTTGTCTTGATACAGTTGTTTTAGAAATTTTAATGACTCGCCAGTGACTGACCATACCTTATTATTGGGATATATTTTTGCTTCAAGTCCAATGGGCAATAAAAGGTTGGGGAATCTCCACATATTGTGTTCTGTTATTTTGACATTGTTTGTTATAAGATTCTCAGTTATCGGATAAAATTTGGAGTCTCGGTGGACCATAAACGATATGAAATCGCCACTCATGCCTGCTAAATAACTTATTAGTGTTGCTTTCATAATGAAAATTTCTATAGATATAAATTCGTATCCCGATAAACTAGCATTATTATATTCGGGCGGAGCTGATAGCACTCTACTTTATTATTTAACCTTAGATGCCTTGGTAAATTGCTCGTTCAAAAAATCTCTAGATTTAATATTATTTGATAGATATAACAAGCCTGTAGAAAAGGCAGTATCTTTGTATAATAGCATTAGGGAAGAATTTAAAGATACCATTACAAACTTACGTATCATTGAGCTTGAAGACACTATGCCCAATAATTTACGAATTTTAGAAACTATAAAAATCATTAGTGATGACTATGATGCCATTATGTGGGCTGTTAACCAATACCCAGATGATACTTCAATAAGACCAAAAACAGAATATACAGTTAATTTTAATAAGTTCAAGGCCGACGACAAATTGCGATTACCATTCGCTGATTATAAGAAAACAGATATTATAGAAACCTTTATTAAATTAGATTTGATGCATATCTTAGAACAAACACATACATGCGGAGAACCTGGTGCTGTTCCTTGTGGTAAATGTTTTAATTGTAGAGAAAGATCGTGGGCGTTTAGTCAGCTGAGCCTAGAGCCAAATTTGGGGATATAATGATCATTAAAAAAATAGGTTATTACGAAAGATTCCAACAATTAAAAGAACAAGTCTTAGAATTATGTGACTCTGTGATGACCCACAATCATATATCACTACAATACGATCCAGAGGTGGGCGACACGTCATGGTTAAATGCGTATGGTGAAGATAAAGCAAGGAGAGAACGCTATTTTACAGCATTACAACCTATACTTAAAAATACAGAGATAGAAAAAATGTTCGACACCATCGGCATAGAACTGCGACGCACTAGAATTTTTGCATTAGAACCAAATACTGTTGGTTATACCCCACACCGGGATATTACCGGTCGAATACATATACCCATTGTTACAGACTTTGATGCAAGATTTTATTCATATGAACCTGAAGAACAAATGTGTGATTATATGCCTGCTGATGGTTCGATTTATTTCGTTGATACAACAAAGCAACACACATTTAAAAATTTATCTAATATTAGACGAGTACATCTCGTGGGATGCTATTATGGAGTTAAGAAATGGAACTAAAAGTACTGGATCAAACAGTTAATATAAATTTAGACACAACAAAACGAACAGGCGTAATGTTAAGCGGGGGCATGGATAGCGCAATACTTCTATTTTTAATATTGAAAGAGATAGAAGATAAAAAATTAACGCTGGATCTAACAGCCTATAATGTTCCCAATGTCAATGACAATGCCGATAATTATTCTCGTAGAGTTATACAATTTCTGGAAAGTTATTTTCAAAAACAAATAAATTTTTCTAACATTGGAACAGGAATAGATTATCCACTAAATTTAATAAACAAACCAGCAAGGTCTCTATTAGCATCTGGGCTAGTTGACATTTTGTATTCAGGTCAAAATCAATTCCCTTCAGAAGCCAAAGACTGGCCAGCCTATAAGTATGCAGATGGTCAATTTATTCGTAGAGATCCATCTCTACCAGATCCGCCTAATGTAAGATATCCATTCATACATTTGTATAAGTATCATATCTTAGATATATACAGACAATTCAACCTATTAGATCTAGCAGCAATTACTCATTCTTGCACAGTAAGAAAAGATGGTTACTGTAATGAATGTCTGTGGTGCATAGAACGTGCCTGGGCATTTACAAAATTAGGTATAGTTGATCGTGCCGTTATGCCGACATAATAGTGGATCAGTCCCACTTCCAATCAATATCCAATGGTTCATATATCACCCATTGTTTTGTTTTTTGTATGATCACTGGAAAAGGTAATTCTTCTAATCCATTGTAAAAAAGATTACGCTCTAGTCTGATTTTGCCAGGTGAAGAAGGTTAGGCAATATATTGCTGATGTATGGCAAAATAACTGCCATGCGGGTAACTTATATTTTTCCATTAAGATGATGTTAACATTACTATTGCCTGGGCATAATGTTCCGTATCTGTTATAGATACATGGCCAGCTGTACCGTCTAGTGTATTAAGCATGGGTTTTCCATTAGAGTCGTATGTTATCCAGACAGACTTGAAATCTTTTTGATTCAATATTCCAGTGCCTTTGGCCTTGAAATATGCTTCCTTGACTGCCCAGCGTTTAGCTAAAAATCTACCTTTTTCTAAATTACTTGTAAATTGTTTTAATTCTTCTTCAGTAAGTATTCTATTTGCAAAATGCTCTTTGTGCCTATAATATATCTCATTGACACGCTCAATTTCCACTAGATCTATACCTATCATTATGATCTCCAGTATGTGTATTTATAGTTCAAATAAGGTAATGGACCCTTGCAAGGGTCCATTAGCAGGATGATCGGAACAGGTATTTTATTTTCTGCTTGCCCCATCCCCAGTACGTTGGTTCAAGTTCCACAAGCCTATCCAGTATATTCTACACTGGCAACTATCTAGTTCGCTAGCATAGTCTGATTAACCCCAGACGGGGCCTCCGGGTTACCCCCAAAGTGTCAGTATTGTTTTAGATTGCTGTATTCATCCTAGTATAACAGGCTAGTTGTCTACTTTGAGTTTTTTTCAAGGTCAAAATCGAAACTCCTTTATCTGTACCCATTAACGCCACTAACCTTCAAAGCCTTGCGGCTTCAGTTAGTGGTATAGGTACAGCAGTTCCAGTATTTGGAAATTGCTGAACCTAGCCTTACTAACTACTTAGTCTAGTACTCCATAACGTGGTACGTCTACTGTAGCAAGCATAATTGCTTCTGGTGTCATGTCTGCACCACTAAGGATGCCCTTCATAACCGCTGGACTGTACCCAGAAACCAGCGCAGTACCATGCTTGTCGAACTTAACAGGTACGTTGTCGTAACTGTTTAGGTTCCAGAACACGATGTTAGGAACAGTGTAACCTGCTTCTGTATACTTACGCACAATCATCTTGTGAGCAGTATCATCGTATGTGACACATTGATCGAACTGCATGTCACTAAGAATCAAAAGAGTCTTAGGCATATCAGCATCAGCCACCTTACTCTTGACCGCGATGCGAAGGATTTCGTCAAACGCGGCATGCAGGTTGGTGTTCATACCCCAGTCGCTAGAGTTCATCTGAGTCATCTTCTGACTCAGTGTACCCTTGACAACCTGTGCCTTAGGCTTTGCACTGAAAGTTAGGAACGTGTCCTTGAACACGCCCTTGTTCTTATCAGCGCAGTATAGACCCAGGCTCAATGCAACGTCGATGCATTGCATGTTCTTGTTGCCGCCCACTAGGCAACTCATAGAACCAGAGACGTCTACCAGAGGCATAACGGCAGAACCGTCCATGTAGTCTGGCAGAGCAGCCCATTGAGCGTCTGCTACCTTTTCATCTCCGCCGAAGCGAAGAGTCTTGATTACATCGTATGGGTAAACTGCATTGGCGTTAACCTTGTCAGTACCCTGGGCCAGTCGAGCCTTGTAGGCGTTGTAGGCCTCTGCGGCGTTACGGCCAAAGGCCTTGTTGTAACGTGCACTTGCAAGACTTGGCAATTTGCCAAAGTCGATGTTGTCCCAATCACGAGCACACATCTTCTGTTCAACAACATTAGTAAGGGCAACTAGGCTCTTACGATATTGCTTGGGAGTCATACCATAGAAGTTACGAATTTCCACAGCGATGGCACCTTGACGTGGCATCCACTTGGCACATAGGCCATTGCGTTCACGAAGCGCATCACCGATTAGGGTGTATGCGGCATTCTTAACCGGCTGAGTCTTGAAGATCAGCAGATCATCCCAACGACCGAATTCGGCAACAAAGGGCAACAGACGCAACAGAGTGTCTGGGTATTGCTTTTCCATGTGCAGAAGAATGTCGCGGAAGAGCTGGCGTTCACCGGCACCACCACGGACGTCACGTGCCCACAGTGCGATTTTTAGAGCGATATTACTATCAGTCTGATAGGCCTTTTCAAAGTCAGGCACAATATTCTTACCGCGGCTAGCACCAATCTTGTAGAACAAGTCTACAAGAGTGGCACCACTGCCACTACGTGCTCGCATACCGTTGGCTGTACGAGCTTGTGCTGGGTTTTGCACTACTGCTTGAGCAAATGTTGTCATTCTCATTCTCCTTTCATTAGGATAACAGGTTCGACTTTGGTTTCAATTTACAAGTTTGAATAAAGTTTGCTGAAACGAACCTAAATTTGTTTGTTTGTTACAATATATCTATTGTATGATATATTTGATTATTTGTCTAGTGAAATTTTGATTATTCTTCACCAGAATATTCGATCACTTCCCAACCCAAATTACGAAGATCAACTCGAATTTCATCGGTAACATAAGATTCTGCCACATATTTTTTGGTTACCTCAAATCGAATTGGTTGTTCATCATTGAGTTCCATTTCTTCATCCTGCCCATATCCAACGTCCCTGATACCACTGCAATACCATTCGATATAATCACCCTCTTCACGCATATCTGCAACAATGCCGCCGGCATATCTCCAACTGCAACTCCATTTTGGTATCTTGTCGGAAAGTACATTCATAACACCTTCTGGGGTGGCAGACTGTATTTTTTCAAATTCATTATTGCACATGGCAGCATATAGATTCTGTGCGTATGATTTACTGTCTTTGGCTTTTTGGCAGATCCATTGAGTAGATCTTAGATCATACTCTAAACTATTTTCCCTGCTTTTGGGATCATTAAATTTTTTTTCTGCGTCCTCAATAATTTTTTGAAACAGATCTAGGTAATTATCATTAGGTGTTTCACCCTTTTCCTCACAACGTTCTATGTACTTTTCTTTTTGAAAGGTATGTCGCTGTGGGCTCTTACTGAGCTTGTCCATTATTAATCTGCCTGTCTGGTTAGAAAATATTTACGAATTTTGTTAGCACCAAAATATTCTATCATACTTTGTTCAACCACTTTAGGATCAAATGTTTTGCAACTAAACACATCCAAATATATCTGACCTAAACCGTCAACAAAATGCGCCACGATACTGCTGGTTACTATAACCTGTACCACAGTAAAACCGGCTTTGTCTGGAAATTCGGCAGCGGTATATTCGATTCTAGGTTCGCCAATTGGCTGCATATCAATATCTTTGACCAATTTACGAATCCAACGATCTACGTTGCCATAGTCTTTCATCTTTTCAACGTCACATCCACCGCAATCAATTATTTGATGGAATCCCCAATAGTCCATGTGTTTTTCCTTGTAAAGCTGTTAGTATAGCTAGGATTTATTTAGTTTTCAAGAAACTAAATATTCAAAAATTAGTAAGGAAATATAATGAGCTACTATTTAAAATTAGATTTGCCTCGCAATCCTTTGAGATTCACTCCGGAAAAAGAAACTCAACGACAAATCACTGGCGGATATAATCTAGTTCGTCCCGAAGAAATACTCAGTGATGAATTGTTGGAGCGATTTAAAGAGATGGGACTAAAGCCAAAATTTGTAACATTGTTTGGGCGCAACGATACACAGTCTACCTTAGAGGATAGGTTGATTCATACTGACTTGGCAATGAATGCCGACGGCTCTTGGCGTAAATGTTTATTTGGTATAAACTGGGAATTAGAAGATTCAACAAACCTTTTCAGCTGGTATGATATGACCGCTGTAAAAGAAATTTGGCCCACTGGAAAACTCAGTGAGTACAGCAAATATAAACTGCTAAACGGTATACATTATGTTACCAGGGGTGGCATGGGCGTACCAAAAGGCGCCGTAAAGCTAGATGAAACGCTAATAGACGGCCCTACTTTAGTGCGAACCGATGTTGCTCATTTAACTTTGTATGAAAGCAAAACTTATAAACGCTTGGGTATAAGTGTTAGATTCGATGAAAGCGATTTTTCATCTTGGGACGATGTTTACCAACAGTTGAAATCTTATAGTATATAATGGCATATGTTTCATCCCAAAGCTAAATTTAGATATAATGTCAGCATTAGAGTAGACGAACGAGACATCGGCAGTTGGGAAGATGCATTAGAATTGTTTAAACCTTTATATGAAGAACGTATATGATTTATCGGGGTTATTGCCCATGTATTCTTTTCCCTTCAAGGAGATCATATTAGGTGCTAGCAAAAGTACAAAAAATGCCAGCATATTTTATGGAATAACTAAAAGAATAGAAGGCTATAGCCGAGAAGAAGCTACATGGATCAAAGCTTTAGTAGATGCTGAGCCACTTAAAGGTATGGACATATTGTTAACCAAGCCTATAGACACTGACAAATGGAATGAAGCATGGTATCGATTAGGTGACGGTGATTATTGGGAACCCAATACAAATATGAAATACTTTCCGAAATTGCAACATTGGCTTGCATCTACTAAGGCTTTCAAGCAAGTTGGTAGACAAATAATTTTTATTCAAATGCAAGGATCTAATACGCCAGAACATGTAGATCAAGATTCAGCTAATGCTCCTGACGGGACTACTATTGAGCCTCCAGAGTTTATATGGATTACCAGCGGAAAAATAGGAAAGAAGTTGGTAGTCGACGGCAAAGTAGTTGATACTAATGTTTGTTGGTTTAACAGCTACATACCACACCAAACATTACCCAGTGATGGTCTACGCTGGAGTATGCGTATAGACGGCAAGTTCACAGACGAATTTAAAAACAAATTAGAATTATTATGAATGTTATTTTAGTCAATGGCATATATGACTTGATGCCCAGTCGCAGTTTAGGCCCGTACTTGCTAAGGCATTACTTGGGCAAAAGCGGCTATTCGTGCAAAGTCATTGACCACTGTCAAGAGTTTACCGCAGATGAAATGTACGATGCTATACGCAACTTCATCACAGACGAAACTATATGTATAGGCTTTAGCACAACATTCTGGCGTGACATCGAACAAAAAATATGGAACAACAACGGAGGCATGCCTCCTAACTTAGACGAAGCAAGTCGCAGACTTAAGAGAAACTTTCCTAGGATTAAAATAATACTAGGTGGTGCTGGTATACGCAATGTGGGCAGTAAGGTTGATCATGTAGACGCACTCATGGTAGGAGAAAGCGAAGACCTATTTGTGGAACTATTAGATCATTGGACCAAAAGCACTGAAGAGCCACCAAAGAAATTTAATCAAACAGTAAAGAAACCCTACTATAATCAACCCATAAACAAAACATATAAAGTAGAAATTTGCGACTTTGAATGGATACATGAAGACTGCATCATGCCCGGAGAACCTTTACCTTTGGAAACTGCCAGGGGTTGTATATTCAAATGTAAGTTTTGCAGTTATCCGCACTTGGGCAAAAAGAAGTTTGACTACTTAAAGCCTGTGGAACGTATTAAACAACACCTACAGCAAAACTATGAACGCTTTGGTACTACACATTACATAATGTTGGACGACACATTCAATGACAGTGAATTTAAAATAGATAGCTTTTTAGAAGCCACACGCAGTTTACCATTTAAGATAGGCTATGTTGCTTACATACGTGCCGACCTTGTGCATAGGTTTGAAGGGCAAGCAGAAAAGTTGTTGGAAAGCGGACTTGAAAGTTGTTTCTTTGGACTAGAAAGCCTGCATCCTAAGGCCAGTACCGCAGTGGGCAAGGGATGGAGCGGCAAACATGCTAGAGAATATATCCCACATTTATTACACAATATATGGCAGGACAAGGTCAACGTAACCACAGGATTTATTGCAGGCTTGCCGGGAGAAGATGCAGACAGTTTGTTGGACACACTTAAATGGGTTAACGACAATGACATCATGACATTCTGGTTGGGCTTAGGTATCAGTAGCCCTGCTAGCCTAATGGCTGGTAGTATGGATGGTGTAGCATTCTACAGTGAGTTTGAACGTAACGCAGAAAAATATGGCTATAAATTTGACGACAAGGGATGGTGGTATAACGAACACTGGACTCATCATACTGCCGAAAAGTTCGCTATGGAGCAACTAAACTTTAAACGTAAACTAAAACGTATCAGTTGTTGGTTTCATATACAGTTACGTGCCTTTGGTTACACGGAAGATGAACTGTGGACTATTGCCCGTAGCCAACTAACGCACAATGGATTCTTGGAAAACGAAGAATTTAAACAACGTAAGGCCAAGTTTGTTGCTGACTATAAAAAGTTACTTCTTAGCCAGTAATTTAAATTCTAATACTGCCTGGTATGTTCCCATAATGGCTCTGGCTGTTGCAGATTGTATTTGTTTGTTGTCGAAAAACTTCAATATAGAATTATAATGATGTGGGTTATTATTAATAAACTTTTGTTTTCCAGGAGCTGCCGTGACAAATGGTTTTCGCTCTATTAAGTGTTGACTATTAGTAAACTTTGCAGTAAATGCCACACGTCTTGTTTTGGTATCCTGTGTTCTGTGAATTAAATTTCCACGCATGATTAATAAATCTCCGGGCATAATCTCGGGCGTTTTCTTTAAGTCGTCGATATTTCTGGGCAACGACCAGTTTGTTCCTTGATCGTCGTCGACGATTAAAGTTGACGTATCCTTTCTAAGATAAGTTCTTGCACCGCCTTGCATTAATGTGCTGGCATAATCAGGCCACTGTTCTTTTAATATGCTAAAGGGTATTACATCAACACCCGACATGTCAGGCTGTTCTTTTATAATAGGCATGTAAAAAATAACATAGTCAGTAAGTTGTTGAAAAGTAAAGAAAGGTTCATGCTCTTGGTGCCATTGAAACTGGTTAGTGCTGTTATCAATAAAAGCAGACTCGTTAGTGATCATGTCGACATTAATTTCTGTAGTTGCAGTTATTTCCTGTGCCATAGCCGAGAGCTTATTATATACATTTAAAATACAATCCACGCTGGGAGACTTTATCTTGTAATTTTTATTGCCCTGTTGATCTGATTGTTCAAAGTCATTGATAGCATAGTTGATTTCTTCCTTGGTAAGAAAGTTTTTTACAATGCAGTAACCTTCTGTTTCTAAATCTTTTAAATTATAGCCAGCCTCGTCGTTCATATAATTCTTTTAATGTGCAATCCAATGCCAATGCAACTACCAGTCTAAATCCGGGTTTGTTGATGTCCAAACAGTGAGCGCAATCTGTGCGTAAAAATGCCGCGCTGTGATATTTATACAGGCCATGTTTAGTTTCGCTTTCGGCTAGCATATTTGTCATAGGATACAAACGTATTAATAAAAGGATAATAAGTGTCGCGAATTCATTTTTCGGCCTCGGCACTGAATTTAAAATCGCTGTGATGATAACAATAATGGTCCATATTATTTATCGCCTATAAATAAATCGGTATGAACGTGATATTTTTCAACAGCATTTACACTTTAATCCCTCAGCGCAGTCTTGGGCCTTATTTACTAAAACATTATCTAACAAAAAGAGGATACACCAGTCAGGTTATAGATTTTTGTCAAGAATGGACACCCGAGCAATTATTATTGCTGTTTAAAAAATTTGCCGCCGCAGACACCAAAGTGCTGGCATTGAGCAGTACATTTTGGTTTGACGAAACACATACTTTTTATACCTATGACAACGGAATTCCTCCTAACATTTATAAAAGTCTTAAATTAATTAAACAAGAATTTCCTGAATTAAAAATAATCCTGGGTGGAGCACACAGTAGTTATATACGCTATAGAATAGAAGACATTGATTATGTGTTCATTGGCGAAAGCGAAGATACGCTGCCTGAATTATTAGACCACTGGACTCTAGGCACTGAAGAGCCTCCTAGAGAAATTAACCCTATTACTAATAAAATAACTTATAGAAATCCTATTAATAAAACATATCAAATACAAAGCTGTGACTTTGACTGGCAAGACAACGACTGTATTGTACACAAAGAAGTGTTGCCCATAGAAACTGCCAGAGGATGCATATTTAAATGTAGCTTCTGTGCGTTCCCGCATTTGGGCAAAAAGAAATTCGATTATTTAAAACCTAACGATCAAATTCAACGACACATTATGCGTAATTATGAACGTTGGCAAGTAACCAGCTATATCATGCTGGATGACACATTCAATGACAGCGAATTTAAAATAGATGGCTTCCTGGATATTACACGCAATTTGCCTTTTAAAATAGAATATGCCGCGTATATTCGCGCAGACTTGGTGCATAGGTTTGAAGGCATGGCAGAAAAGCTAGCGGAAACAGGACTACGCGGCGCATTCTTTGGCATAGAAAGCCTGCATCCCAAAGCCAGCCAAATTGTGGGCAAGGGATGGAGTGGACGCAATGCTCGCGAATTTGTACCACATGTTGTGCATAATGTATGGAAAAATAAAATAACTGCACATTGTGGTTTAATTGTAGGCTTGCCCGGAGAAACACAAGAGGATCTCAACAGTACCTTAATATGGGCCAACGATAACAATTTAAATATTATATTCTTTGGCCTGCAAGTAACAAATAATCTACATGAGCGTAGCTATGTCAGTGAATTTGAGCGCAACGCAGAAAAATACGGATTTAAATTTGACGCACAGGGTAAATGGTACAATGACACATGGAACAGAGCATCAGTGTTAGAGTATAGTGCCAAGTTAAATACCCAACGACTACGTATGAACTATTCAGGTTTCAATCACGTTGCACTACATGGCTTGGGCTATACCAACGAAGAAGTAATGAGGCAACATCAAGATCGTATAGTAAAAAATAATCCGGATTTTAAGCTTAGAAAGCAACGGTTCTTAGCAGAGTATTGGAAGAAAATAAATAAAATATCATGAACAAGTACGAAACTAAATGTAGTCCGTACAACAAGGATTTTATATTCAAAGATTTAGATATTCCCGAAATTGCTGTTCAACAAGTTAGGAAATATTGTCTAGATTATCTAGCCGAGCATGAAAGCGAAACTAGCATAGACGGAACTCTTAGACAAGAAAATGAAGTGATACTAACGGCATGTCCAGATCTAAAACTATATTTCGAAAATTATAATTTAAAATTAGATGTGTGTAAAATCATGAGAGTGTTTCCTGACAGCATGGGCTGGCTACATGCAGACGATGGGGAAAACGATTTGGCTATTAATATAGGTATAGAAGGGCACGAAGATTCGCACGTAGTGTTTTATGATGTATACGGGGATTATATTCAAACAGCAACTCCGGAAAAAAAGGAAGTAGTTAGATTCTTTAAAGAAGATGTTAAAACTGTGGAAATAGCACGATACAATTTAATTAAACCAAAATTATTCAATAATAAAATACCACATAATATTTTTAATAAATTACCTCACAGGCGTGTAGCAATAACATTTAGATTTGGTTTTGAAATAGACTATCAAATGCTCTCTGGTCATTACTTATGTCAGTATCCGCAACGATAGCGTTGGCGGGACATTCTGGAACACATACTGCACAATCAATACATTCGAAAAGATTTTTTAATATGCAATTATACAAACAATTAAATTTACCCGATTCTCTAATAGAGGAAATTAAAAACTGTGCCTTGGCTGAAATGCAGGACATGCAATTTGGTGCAATGCAATTATATTTTTTAAAGAAACCTCAGTATGTTCTGGGCAAGTATCTTAAAGAAAATTACCCAACTTTACCTAGTTTGTATAACTGTATATTATTTAGGCGTCCCGGCGGATATCCACAACCCATACACTTAGACTGTAATAATGAAGATCCACCACAGGGTATGAAATGTGCTATTAATATTCCTTTAATTAATTGCGAAGACAGTTATATGGAATGGTTCGACGGTAATTATGAAATTCAAGTGGCCACAGTTAAAGGCCGCGACGGGATTATAAGAAAACATTTAGAATTAATATGGGAAGAAGATACAGAACCCCGGTGCATAGAACGTACAGTAATTGATCAACCAACACTGGTCAGCGTGAATGTGCCACACGCTGTTACAGTAATTGATCGCACACGCTGTTTAATTACGTTTCGCTTTGCGACGAACCCAAGTTTTGAAGAGGTTTCAGCAATTTTATCTGGAATCCGGCCTTAATATGGTCAATTTCCGTTCTTGGAATTTATCTTCAAGAACTTCCATGGCATACTGTGTAGGCGCTTCTCCCGTTACCCTCAAGGTTTCATCAATGTAACGTTGCTTGGGAATTAAATCCATAACAGCGGCGCCAAATAATAAACGCAAATAAACTTCATCCCCGCCCATGTTGTCGTTGGGCCTTTTGCCCGCAGGAGTTACAATATAAGTGGGCACGATGCTTAGACAAATTCTGGGCTCATCAGGACTGCCTACTTTCATATCCACGCTGTGCGGAATTCCCGCATTTACCACGTACAGCCCATGCATGTCTGTGGCGTCTATTTCCATAACTTCTTCAGGCGGGAATGTTAGATATTTTGTACCAGCATTAGTTACTAGCTGATGTCGATCTTCTACAGTAACCCTTGGCATCCACCAATGCATGACATTGCCCGTGCCGCCAATTACCCAATTAATTTTTGCCACACATTCCACAACTTTATGCCCGTCAACGTGAATAAATGCATCAAAATCTTCGCCAGTGCCAGGGCGATAAAAGACTTCACAATGTTTTATTTTCATGCCACCCCATTCCATGATATCAATGAATATGGGATTTAATCCTGTGGCATGGTCAAATTTATAATGACTAAAATAGCTGTATTCAACTCCAGTGTCGGGATTAGCAGGCCATGGATATTGTTTGCGTATAGCTTCAACGGTGCTGGGTTCTATAGGCAAATCAATTTTTCTAAATGTAAATATATTGGAATTCATTTTCTAAATAATCCTTAAATAATATTACCGCTTCATCCCATATTAATTTAGCGCCATTATTTTTTTGTATCATGAAGCTAAAAGCATATCTGTCGTCATTGGTAATGTTGTGTACGCTGTGAAATTGTCCTGCATTCACTAACGCAGGCTTGTATAATTCTGCTTGAGCTAACATATCGCAATCTTGTTCGGCAGCATACAAATATTCAGTACCTACAACTGTTACATATTTCTTGGGCGTCAAACCGGGCTTAATGCGCCACCAACGCATTTTACTGCCATTATTATTAACTATGTAGTTAATCTTTACATGATCATCAAATACTAATCCATCTAAGTGTAGGGCCAAGTCATGAAAATATCCAGGCTCTTTTCTAAATACTTCTGCAAAGCCCACGCGACAATTAAATTTACCGAGAAATTCTATCAGCGCCGGGGGAATTTTATCCTGTGGAATTTTTTGATGCTTTTGTGATCCAAATTCAGGCACGGATATTTCAAATTTAAAAGGCAAATTTAAAAATCTATAATATTTGTTTTCTGTCATAGTCCAAACATTTCTGGATAATATTCTTTTTTAACGTCTAATATAGCAACGACCCTGGGTTGACTTTGGCCTGTGTCCTCATAACTAACACCATGACGTAGATTACCGTCATCAAAGGCAAAGGCACCGTCTACTCCTTCGAACCAACGTTTTTTCTCTCCGGCAATATCAAATACAAAACCGGAATTTGTCTGCAAGCATATATGCACACGGAAATAACTATTTGTAATACCCAGATGAGGCGTAATGCTGGCGCCAGGATACGCTATGTTAAAAAACATTTGCTCAAGATGATCGTCATATTTGTTAATAAAATCAACCCATGGACCAGTTAATGGGGGATCGCATCTCAACCAATTTCTTCTATATTCTATAGCAGGATCCCACTTCATTATTCTGCGCTCATCGTCGTCTAATGCTTTGTTAGCATTTTTTAAGCCGGCGCTGAGTATTCGTCCGCGGTATAATTCTGTTATACCGTCTAGAAAAGTATATGCAGGTTTATTAACCATTAATTGGCTATTACTGATATTTGTATAAAAGTCATTTTTTAAAGCATCATAATTGTCACGAATATAATCCATCATGGGGCACTTAAATTCTTTAAAATGCTTGTAATTAGATAAATCTGCCATCAATATAATACCTTAATTTAATGCTGGCCATAAACTTAAATGGCAGCGAGTTTGTTCACGTCGTGGCTGATACCAGCCCACACCCACAGACGCTACGGCATGCATATAATTCTTAGTGAAAATTTCATATACTCTGCCGTCCGGTGGAATATAGTGTCCTACGAAATCCATGGCCTGCATGGCTTCCTCTTTGTCAAATCCTGCTTTCCATTTAAAGTTGCGGTCTGTGAACAATAATATATGTCCGGGATTAGTCCACAAAGGGATATGATATCTATTTTCTACAGGGTCGTCTTTGTGCCAATAAAGGCCCTGACTAACACCGTCTACTGTTCTATTTTGGCAGCGCATACGCACAGGGCCGCCTAATTTCATTTTAGCACAATCGTGTAGTGCTTCTATTATGGTATCTTTAAATTCAGGAATTAATTCGCATAATTGATTGTCAGTGAGCGCAGGTTCTTCTACACCCTTGCCATCAACTATTCTGCCACGGCGGCCGCTGTTGCCAAATAACTGCTGATCCAGTGTGGTAAACAATTCTAAATTAGTAGTTAAATTAATATCCCCATTGGTAATTTTTTGGGGATTTATTGCGTCTTGATTATGATGTAGGCTAACGTCACACCATTCTTCTGTGGGCTTGCCGTTGACGAATTTCTTAAGTTCTACAGTTCCCCGCCAATTATCGAACCTAATGCCAGCTTTGTATACTGCTTTTCCTACAGTTTTAATTATTTCTTCTACTTCCCAGCGGCCTAGTTCGTCGGAGATTTTATAAAATTTGTTCATATAAAATATTTATAACTTAAAAATGTTTTTATTTTTATCAAAAATAACATAAATATCTGCATGAGTGAAAACAAAAAACCCACTGCTTACGAATTAAGATATAGACGTGAAGACACAAAACAACCCACAGTACAAACAAATGAATTCATTGAGCGCCACTTACGTCGTAAAACAGTCAGGCACTTTGACATTAATAAAAAAATAGATCCTGCACAATTAAACTACCTGTTTACTTGCGCCCAAGCCGCGCCAAGCAGTAGCGGTGCTGGTAGCTGGAGTGCTATTGTATTAACTACACCCGAAGAAAAAGAATCTTTTAGAGAACACGCCGGGGAGGTTTTAGGTGACGTTGATATCTTTAATCGCCTGGCTTTTCAAACTTGTAGCGCATATATAATATGGGTCCTAGATAATTTTAAACTACAGCGTGGAATAGAGTTAGTAGCCAATAAAAAAGCCAGCGCCAAGGCCTTAAATTTTTTAAACAGTCGCCTTAAACCAGGCGCTGGTACAGCTATTCCTGATTGGACTAATCCTGATCAACTATTTGACCCTGCCAAGCACAGCGAATGGATGGATCAAAGTTATTATAGTTTTAGAGCCATGACAGACTGCACGGTAGCGGCTCAGACATTTGTAATGTGTGCTGAAAGTTTAGGAATTAAAACAATGTACATGGGCAGTTTAGCTCATTGTAATATTAGCAGTTTTAAAAATCAATTGAATTTACCTGACAGAACATTTCCAATATTTGGCATGTGTGTGGGTTATGAAACTAAACAGGGCACTGATCACAATGGTGTGCCCAGACAACCTGACATACTACGTCGTTTTAAATCAAATCCAGACTGGTCGGTTAAACCTGTAATGCCCTTGTCTGCGGTAGTACATCAAGGTAGATACAATCCTGACATAATTGATCAAAATTTGCTAGAATATAATGAAGTTTTAATGAATTATAATGATGCTATTGATCCTTTACGTGGTGGGGATTATTTGGTAGTCAGAGTCACAGGCCGAGTCAAACGTGTGGTAAATCACATTGAGCAAATGCGAGCAATGGGCAATAAATTTTTGTGATCTAACTGGTGGTAGCTGCTACTAAATATTTTCACTACAGTGGACCATAATAATGAATTTTAATACAGCTTACGAAATAACTGGAACAGTTCCAGAAAAACTATTGAATGCTGTAAACACTCAGATTAAAAAGACCTTGGCTGATGCTGACTATAATTATCAGGACCGCGATGTAGATAATAAAAAACTCAGTTGGATGCGCTTGGATTTCATGAAACCACCCGAGGATAAACGTTTAGATCCCCTGTACCAAAGTATCTTAAAAGTAGTTAATCATATTATTGACAATTATAATATAGATCCCCTAAACAGCGTCAGCGTTAGTATGCTTAAACCCAATCAAGTCTTGGCGGAGCACACAGACGGCCGCCTTATACATAGAATCACCAACAGGTATATTGTGCCATTAATGGACAGTAAAAAGAATTATATGTATGCCTATATCAACGACGAAAAAGTAGAGTGGAACATAGACTACGGAAAAGTATATAGAATTAACAATGCAGTTATTCACAGCGCAATAAATGCAGAGCCCGTGGAACGATTTAATTTATTAATTGATTGTTGGGAACCTAGGCTTAAAGCCAAATTTAAAAATCACCCAGATTTAATGAGATCTTTGGTGGTGCTGGGTGTTAACTATCAATTTGAAAAACGTCTTAGAATAGGACCTAAAGTAAAATGAATTTCGAAGCTCCTGTTCGAGAATTAAGCACTATACCCACTGGTTTATTAGAATCTGCATTGCAGGGTGTAATCAATTTGGAAAATAATAAAGGCTATAATTTTAAATTTGGCGAATGGCTACGATTGGACAGTTATCATAATCCGGAAAATTACAAACTTGCAGACATAATAGGACAAGAACTCATTGACTGGGTCATGAACTTGTATCCCGGAGAAGTATTATTTGGCTGGAGCATCAGTCACTTGCCCCCTAAAAAAGATGTAATTGATCATGTGGACCGTATGTTCTTTCATCGTATTGCTAAACGTATAATTGTGCCTATTAGCAATACTCCCGACGTATTAAATTGGCACTGGCAAGATGCTAATACCAAGCGTCATTATTTCTTAGAATACGGCTACGTATATAGACTGAATACGGCATACACACACGGCGTTAAAAATTATAACAATAACGTTCGCCGTGCTGTTTATTTTGACATCATGGAGCAGAGACTTTATAATAAGTTTAATCAGCATCCAGACATTTTGAAAATAATTACAGCTAAATCTAGCGGAGAAAAATATGTTTTTTAAAAATTTAGTGGAAAATTTAGGTGCAGTACCCGAGTACATGATTAAAGATATTATGGCTAATAGCGCGGCCATTTACACGGGCATTGATCCTAGATCACTTTTAGGTAAAAGCAATGCTATACAAGGCTTTGGAAAAATGAACTTTAATCTGCAGAGAACTGTAACACAATTAAGCAGTTATTTAATGAGCCAGCAATTTCCTGTGCTTAAAGAAATGGTAGTTTACGAAAGCTTGATTGTTAATATTCCCGGCTCCGTCAGCGAATCAACCATGCCCACAAGATATTTGTGCAGAGTAGGAGAATTAATTATGATCCCTTTAAAGGGAAATGTAACAATGAATTCTCAGGAGTTTCCCGAAAATGTAGTCATGCATGGTGCTAATGCTTATAGAATTAATAATAGAATTAATAGTTCTTTTTATGCTAGCCCAGACTTTTTGGCAGTCTGCTATAATTTCTTGGACTTTGACCTACGTAGATATCTGATGCCCCACGACATTAGCAGTCCTTATCCTCGTCGTCCCGATGAGCACTTAGATCCTCATCAAGCACCAGCCGAAGCAGAGGTACCAGCAGATGCGTACTGAACCTTTGACCAGTGTTAGTGGTAAGCCCTTGGGCTATGGTATCAGCGTACACGTTGAAGACCTAGCCGAAACTGTGGCCCTGGGCGGTGAAGCTCTAACTAAATTAGTCTATGATCACAAGTTATTATTAATACGCGGCATGAAAGGCATGACCAAGCCCGAATTTTGGGACTTGTGTAATATATTTGGCAACGGTTGTTGGACCAAAGAAGATTATGTAGTAGGCCGTGAAGAAAATTTCCCCATAGACGAAGATCCCAGTACTGGTCGTGTATTTGCATTTTACACTAACTATGGACAGACCAGCAAGGCCATAGGCGATGCTGAAATGAGCTGGCACGTGGACATTCCCCTATGGCCCACACACAGTCAACCTATGCGAGCTTTTTATGCTACCAGCATACCCAATAACAATTTTGGTAAGACTAGATTCTGTGATCGTGCATGGGGCTATCGCAATATGACGCCTGAAGAGCAGGCCGATGCTGAACATTGGGAGTTACTATATCAAAGCTGGTACGAACCTGGCACTAGTCTAACTTGGTTACCAGCTGTGGGTCAAAGCAAAATCAATGGCGAAAAGTATTTGCAGTTTACCAGCTTTAGCAACAGTACAAAGCCTTACAGTCATTATGCACTTGGCTGGAAAGTACATGGATGGATATTTGGTGCTAGATACAAAGGCGTGCCACAGAACGCCGACTATGTTAGCTTTCTACATGAAAAAACAATTCATCCTGACAACATGTACGAACACACATGGAACGAAGAAGACTTTATTATATGGAACAACGTTAATATGATCCACGATCGTACCGCATTAAACAGTAAGATTCAAACTAAACCTAGAGAATTTTATCGTTTGAATATTTTTAATAGTTGGCAGAAAAATGTGTGATTACAGTTACAACGAAGGCTCTTCTTATTTTAGAAAAAATGCATTTGACATTTTGTCCGTTGATTTTAAAAAACCCAGCATAGATAATATATCATTTAAGGACGCTTGTGTTAAACGTGCAGGTGAAATTATCGCATCACATCCCAATATGGATTTTGCATTATCGGGTGGTATATGGAGCTATGTAAGTTACATCAGTTTTGTTGAGGCTGGCTATAAACCAAATGTCAAAATTTATAAATTGCCCAAATACAATAATAGACAGCTCAATGACAATGATGTTGAAAATGCCAAAAAATTAGCTAATCATGTGGGATCAGATATCGAAGTAATTGAAGTCAATCTTAGAGATTGTATGTTGGAACATTATATAAAAATCGGTGCAAAATATCAAACATATAATCTAGAAAATTCCATGTTATCCCATCTTGCTGCTATGAATAAAAATGATATCTTTGTTGCAGATTCCATGGTCTTTAAAAGAAATGTAGAACCTGGTTGGCGTCTGGTATTAAATGAAGGCGAAGCATTTTATCATCATAGATTCAATCAATTGAACAGGTATAAAATGGTAAGATCTTTCTTCTCGAGCTCAGACGTACTAATGTCATTTATGAAATTACCAATAGTGGAAGACATTATTAACGACCGCATTAAAAACAAACTTAGTACACTAACCAGTATGAAAAAAATATTCTTATCAGGTGGATTTGATCTACCAGATAGACCCTTTTTTCAGTTTAGTTTTTCTGATGCATTACCGGAATTTAATAAAAAAATATCCTTGGAGATTGCTCAAGCATTGGGATTTAAAAAGCGAATTTTTACAATAAAATACAATGAGCTCAGAGAAAAATTAGAAGACGGAGATTTAACTTGCAACTTCATATAAGAAAACTAGGGCCGGCCGATCTAGAACTTATCGAGTCCATGGCTAATAAAAAATTTGATGCCACAAAGGCCAATTCCATAATCTTCCAAGATACAGAAGCAAAACAAGTTTTTAGGCATTTTGTTCTACCAGACACTTTGGCTGGTAGCAATAGGTATATTTCATTTGGATGCTTCGATGAAAATAACAATCTTTATGGAGTAATAGGTCTTAGATGTATAGATGAGAAACCCGCCTGGGTTCTGAGTTTTATTGTAACATCTTCAGAATGTGGATTATCAACTGGGGTACGAATAATTAAAAAATTAATCGAATATACTGTTGCTTTTCAGGAAAAAGAAGGTTATTTCCAATGGTTTGTATGTAGTAAGGCTGATAAGTTTTCTGCCTGGCAAAAATTGTTCTTAGAACTTAGGGAACGTTATCACCATTATGTCTATGGACATGTTCCTGCATATCAATTACCAAAATGGTTAGGTACATTAGAATTAACTGGTAATAAAATTTATCCTTACAATATAAATATCAGCATGTACATGCTTAAGAACAAGTGCACTAATCATGAAGATCGAATAGAAATAGCAGACTCAGATATAGAGTTTTTATAATGAATTTACAAACACTGATAATTACACCAGACAACTGGGTACTGGCAACTAACAATAACAAAGACGTTTTATTGTGGGCTATTAAAGACAGGTCTTGGCTAAACTTGAGAACTTACAATATAGAAGAAACCATCAAGCCACCATGCCAGATTAAATCAACTAGTTGGCTAACCGTTGAACTCACTGAAAATATTCCAGATGTGACTATACGACTCGAGGCACTTTTACTAAACACACGCATTGCCGTATTCACTGATCTGGCATTAAGAATAGCATTAAACATAGAGAATCAAGGCCTCAGTGATGTTAATGCCAGCATACTAGACTTTTTTAATTACTTAGGTTCTAAAGGCCTTGTAGAATCTGAATTTAAAGATGACAGTAGAATTAATTTTGAAAACAAAGTTAGACTTCTTCAAGACATCTATAACATACGTGATGCTGTGATTTCAACTACCTTAAAAGCAAGAAATAAAGAAGATTTCGTAAAGGCTAGATTGGAAATGGAACGTTTATTCTTTACAAATATTTTATTATGAACCTAGTCTATTACCATCCCATCGCAATCAAAGACAAACATCCATTTCAGAAAGTGATAAATCCACTGATTTCTGTCATGGATAGAAATAAAAGAACATGGCCAGAATATGAATATGAAAATTTATTCCCCATGCCAACGGAATTCAGCAAAAAAGATTTTTATGAATTGTCTACTCTAAGAATAAAAGAATTAACTTCGGGTAATCATACAGTCAAGCTATTATGGAGCGGCGGCATAGATAGCACATACATAGCCTGTTTGATGATTGATCTTGGTATAATGGATGCATTATTAAATGACAATAGATTGGTAATAGGTCTTAATGCAGACAGTATAAAAGAAAACCCTGTATTTTTTGAAAAGTTTTTGAAAAAATACATAAAGGTTATTGTACAATCAGATACCATATTAAAAAATCCGGGGAACAACGAAGTCATCATCACAGGGGAGATGGCAGACAACTTAGTGGGCAGCTTGACTATGAAAAGTTGTGTTGATTACTACAACAATTTTTCTACAGTACACGAACCTTGGAAAGGCAGACCTTTTACATGGCTATCTAAGAAATTAGATACTGACCAAACAGACGTATTAATGGGGTTCTTAGAAGAAACTGTCAGTAATAGTCCGGTTGAAATTTTGACTGGCCACGATTTCTTTTGGTATCTAAATTTTAATTTTAAATGGCAGGCAGTAAATTTCCGTATTGTAAGTCATGCGGTTAATGAGCAGGTCGGAAACAAGCTGATTAATAATCTAGCACACTTCTTCAACACAGAAGATTTCCAACAATGGAGCCTTTGCGAAGGTCATTATTTCGAAGGCAATAACTGGAGCGATTATAAATCTGTAATGAAGAAGTATATCTATAAGGTCAATGGTGATCAAGAATATTTTAAGTACAAAACTAAATTCCCCAGTTTACCTGCATTGCTTAGATACAAAGACACATTTGATTTCATGTACAAAGACGGATCTAATTATACTTTTACCAAACAGGCTTTCTAATGAATTTTGGTTTTGAAGACGGTAAGTTTTACATGGAGCATACTAGCTGCACACGACCAGCTGGTAGTCTAAGAGAAGAATCAGATAGGCGTGCAAGAGAAATTTTCACAGAACACAAAAAGGTTCTTCTCTGCCTTAGTAGCGGGCTTGATAGCCAAATAGCTCTACATAGTTTTAAAAGTCAGGGCATACCACTTGAGTGCGCCTTTCTACGCCTCGGAGGATTCAATGATAACGAATATGAAAACTTACAAGTCTTAGAAAAGAAATATGGGTTTAAGGCTGAAGTTATTAATATTGATCCCAATGTCATTAAAGATGAACTGTTGCACTTGACGCAGGAGTTTGATGCACACGCTAATCATTGCATACAGTATAAATTTGTTAGCCAACTACCAAAAGATCATGCAGTGATACAAGTTTTGCATGACCCGTGGTTAATTACAAGTAAACGTCTTAAGACGCATTTTATTTTTCATGGATTTTATGATCCAGAAATAGCACGTTATAGAACCCTTTGCCGAATAGAAAGAGATGCACCCATATTAATGTTTGGCGACAGTAGTGAATACTTTTTAAGTAGCATAAACGACGAAATATTTCATCATTTTCTTGAAAGTTGGATCTACTATGATGGCAATGGTTTACAACAAAACAATCTCAAATTAAATGACGTATTACGGTACGAATATTATATTAAGCCTATGCTGTATGCTAAACATTGGCAAAATGAATTAATATATTTCCCCAAATTTAGTGGCTATGAAAATATAGACTGGTTATACAAGCAGGTGCGTTCTATTAGAAAAGAACGTATGGTTTTTATTCCCTGGCGTGAGCTAATTAGTTTTCTAAAATCATGTAATGGAGAAACAAAACGCTGGTATGAGGCATCATCCAACTTATTCAAAGATTAACATCTATTTTTGTATTAGTACAATATTTATTTGGAAATGAAAAAGGGCCCACTGGGCCCTTTAAGTTTGTTCTGTTTGTTGTTCTGTTTGTTGTTCTGTTTGTTGTTCTGTTTGTTGTTCTGTTTGTTGTTCTTTTTTCTCATCTTCTAAGATGTCCCGTCCAAAAATTGCGTCCCAGCGTTTAGACCATTCATCATGGTTAACACTAAATGGACGGGGTGCACTTCCTTTTCCACCATCACTCATGATCACACTCCTTTATGATTAAACTGGCACTCGGTAGGGGAATCGAACCCCTCTTACCTGCGTGAAAGGCGGGTGTCCTAACCGATAGACGAACCGAGCAAATTTTTGGCTCCCCGAGCTGGGTTCGAACCAGCGACCAGCGGATTAACAGTCCGTTACTCTACCGACTGAGCTATCAGGGAACAGCATTTGGTGGAAGTTAAAGGGGTCGAACCTTTGACCTTCGCCTTGTAAGGGCGACGCTCTACCAACTGAGCTAAACTTCCAAATCTTTTATTACACAAACTATTAAATGACAGTTGGTGGAGATAGACGGGATCGAACCGACGACCTTTAGCTTGCAAAGCTACTGCTCTCCCAGCTGAGCTATACCCCCATGTTGGTTGCGGAGGATGGACTCGAACCACCGTCTTCCAGGTTATGAGCCTGGTAGTCTGCCAACTGACGTACTCCGCGATTGATATTTACTTCTGCTTTCCTTAGAGGACTTCTTTGCACCTTTACTTTCAGATTCTAGAATCTGAACATAACTACGGATGATTGCACCGCGCTTGTGTGCATCAATTTCATTTGCTGCAAGCCGCTTGACTGACTTGGGCAGTTTAACTGCACGTGGATCGTAAGCCATAAAAACCTTTCTTATCTTACTGCTCGGGCCCTTGCTTCGATGACATCATCTGCATTGCCCTTGATGACAACGTTTACATAAGAATCCATAAAACCACTAGTTAGGTGTTAGGCTACTTTTCCACGAGCCCCTAACTGAGTTGTTACCCTGTCCGCGCATTTATTCTTATGGCACAGGCTGCGAACCTTACCCACTAGTCTCTCAAGTCGCCCATGTAAAGCGGGCCTTGCGGTAGTTCAGTGTACACCGTGTCTTTTATGGTACAGACAATTGACCCCCGTTTACTAACCGGTACGGGATCCGGGGATTTATAAACCATTGGAGCGGGTAGGGAGAGTCGAACTCCGCGATCTTCAGCTTGGAAGGCTGCTGGTGGCCCCTTCACCTGTCTACCCGCATTAAATTGGTCCGGGAAGTGGGATTCGAACTCACGATCTCCTGCTCCCAAAGCAGGCGCTTTAAGCCAGACTAAGCTACACCCGGAAAGATTACCATATAGAAACACACCTTTTCCTAGCTTCACGGCGGTAGTGCCCTAGTCTTTGAGATAGCCCCTGCGTCCAGTTGCTAGGTATTCACAGAGCCGTTGATATGTTTTTATATGGTGCCCCAGAGGAGACTCGAACTCCTAAAATTTGGCTTCTAAGACCAACACGTATACCAATTCCGTCACCGGGGCAAATATTTTTAAATTTTTTTAAAAAACGAAGTTAATTCTAGCATGCCTAAGATTTATTGTCAACCTATACTAAAGTATTATGACATATCTTATTGCAATGTCTAAATTATACAGGTATTTATAATTTATGTCAACACTATTTTGGTGCTGATGACTGGAATCGAACCAGCGACTTCTTCCTTACCAAGGAAGTACTCTACCGACTGAGTTACATCAGCTTATAATTGTCGCCATTCTACTCGACCAAATTGATCTATCCTCGCCACACTTTGTAGACGTAACACATCAACAAATTCTCTGCGCTCAACAATAATGTTGCCGCCACGTTGCAATAGTTCTTTGATTTTAATCGTTGCAATAGGAGCAACAGGTTCAAATTTTTTAAATTTAACATCCATATCGTTTCTCCTTGTTTGGCCTCGCCACCAGGAATCGAACCTGGATCTGTTCTTTAGGAGAGAACCGTTCTGTCCATTGAACTACAGCGAGTTATTTATTGATGTTGATCGCACCCGAAGGTTTAAATAATGTTAAATTGAACCTTTGAATTTATAAAGATCTTCTAATTCGGGCGGATCTGTAAGTGTGCTTTTATATGGCCGGTCCTGCAGGATTCGAACCCACGACTTCCTGTTTCGAAGACAGGCACTCTATCCAACTGAGTTAAGGACCGTAAATTTTAAAGGTTGGTACCAATGACCGGGATCGAACCAGTGACACACGGATTTTCAATCCGCTGCTCTACCATCTGAGCTACATTGGCGGATGATTGGGGTGTCCAACCGGTATCGATCCGGTACCACCTGTTTCATAGACAAGTATGCAGGCCACTACACAATAAACACCGTTGTTTAGCAGACTATTAATAAATACTAGTATATCAAAAAGGCAAATATTATGAAAGAATCTGAATTAATTAGAAAATACATGGATATTATAGAATACAATTCTATAGATAATGAAGAAGATTTGGACAAAAATATGACAGCCCAGGGCCCTAAAAAATTTCCACCAATAAAAAACCCCAATGATGAAGAAACTGGAAAATTTGTTGCTGGTAATAAACATATAGGTTATATGCAGCCCATTGGTAAAACTGGACAAAATATCAGCCTGGGTGTAGGTAAGCCAATGCTAAATCGCGACACAAGTGCAATATTAACAATTGGTGGCAATCCTTCAAATAAAAATGACTTTTTGGGTGTACAAATTAATCAACCTTTGGGCAAAGACGAAGCAGGTCAACGCAAGGGGCCTGGTATAGCTGCTGTTTATCAAAAGAAATTTTAACTAGTATCAAAATATTTGTGGCTCCAGATCCTGGGATCGAACCAGGGACAAACGGATTAACAGTCCGCTACTCTACCTCTGAGCTAATCTGGAATAATTTTGGCGGCCTCAAGGGGTAACGATCCCCTTCTTTATGCGTGACAAGCATATGTGCGTCCATGAACACTTTGAGGCCTATGTGGTACACTGTACGAGAGTCGAACTCCGATGAGATTCGAAGTCTAACCAACTGATCTAACGGTGCAATTGTACTGGAGCGGGTGAACAGGTTCGAACTGTCGACATCTTCCTTGGCAAGGAAGTGCTCTACCAACTGAGCTACACCCGCATTATTAAGAAGGAATCAATCTAGGTAGATAAGGCACAGCACGTGGGCCATGTCTTTGTTGCAGAAGTAGTCTCGCTTCTTCAAGAGTTTCTGCTCCTACTCTATCTTTAAACTCCTTACCATCAGGAGTTCTAACTGTTGCTTCCCATAATTTGATTCTAGGATATGACATTTTTTACTCCTTAATAGTAGTATTTATTAAAGTTGGAGCACCGAGTAGGATTCGAACCTACGGTTTTCAGGATTTGCAATCCCGTGCATTGGGCCGCTCTGCCACCGGTGCGTGAAAATATGCTAAATTAATTTGGTGCCAAAGACTGGGGTCGAACCAGTGACACACGGATTTTCAATCCGCTGCTCTACCATCTGAGCTACATTGGCAAAATTGGGGTGTCTAACCGGTATCGATCCGGTACCACCTGTTTCACAGACAAGTATGCAGGCCACTACACTATAGACACCATTGATTGGCAGGGGGTACTGGATTCGAACCAGTGAATGACGATTTCAAAGACCGTTGCCTTAGGCCAGACTTGGCTAACCCCCAACAGAAATAAACAGGATGCTTTTTTACATGGTTGCTTAAAAGGCAAGTGTATAAAGTTTGCTGAACGCATCCTAAAACTGGCACCGCCGGAAGGAATCGAACCTCCGTTCCCACGTTCGTAGCATAGTGTATTATCCATTATACGACGGCGGCATTATTTGGTACCTCCGGAAGGATTCGAACCCTCAGATAGCTGATTTAGAAGACCTGCTCCCATTCCATTGGCAGAGGTATAATTGATCTATTAATTTAAATTAAAATCTGGTAGTGATGGTCGGACTCGAACCGACGATAATCACCGTATGAAGGTGGTGCATTAGCCGCTATGCTACATCACCATATTAAAATATACTAAAGGAAGCACTGCTAACACTCAACACCACATATCGTGTTGCTTTCTCATTACTCCCCACTGTTAAACCCGTCGCATCCCTGGAGTTTGAATAGACTTTACCCTTTGGCTCAATGGTGTCTCGCCATGCTCTAAGTCCCTCCTGCTTCATGGGTATCCAGCTCGTAATCAGCCTTCGTTCACCCCTAACGGTGTGGGTAACCTTCAATATACTTTAATATGGTAGGAGCACGGGGATTCGAACCCCGGACCAATAGATTAAAAGTCTACTGCTCTACCGACTGAGCTATACTCCCATAACCACTTAATGAAACACACTACGCTGGACTCTACCCTACATCCAGTGTTCTCCTTTGCCCACTGTAAACAGTAGCGTTGGGTAAGTTGCGGAAACGCTTGATCATAATAACCGCGCTAACAGCAATATTATGAGCGTCGCAATGTGTTTCATTAAGTGGTCGTAGCACCGGGATTCGAACTCAGCTAATCACTGATTAACAGTCAGGTCCATGCACCTTGCTCGGATTCTGCGGAATAGAAATTTGGTGCCCCTCACGGAGCAGTGGAGAATGTGCTTGGAAAGATGAACCCACCCGTGATTCGCTCGTCCAGCGGCGGCACTACCCAATCCCCTTCCGACGGCTCTCCAGCACATTCTCCACTGCCTACTACCTACTACCTACTGCCTACTACCCTTGTTGCTCACTGTACCCATAGTGTACTACCAAAATCAGTGCCTGTCAACCTGTTGTAGTTCTACCACACTTCAAACTTCACTGTATAGCCCTGTAGCGCCATATCTGCACACCAAGTACGGAATTCCTGCACATGATCCTGACCTGCGTTATAGGTTCTGTAGCCTACAGGATCCTCATCACCAAACACATCGTCTTCGCCGTAGACAGGAACCTGTTCATCTTGACTGCGTTCCTTCAGCACCCATGCAGCATAGGCCTCCGCAGGATTCTCACTGCCGACAATCTCGTAGCTCACTGTGGTAGGAGTCTGATAGACTTCAAATTTCACAGTTTGTGTGTCTGTGCTAGTCTTGCCTGCTTTGTTTCTGTATTTGACATCACGTTCTGCAAAGATTCGAACATTCATGCTCATTCATCTGTTCCTTATTCACTATACCCATATACTAACATCAAATGATACTCATGTCAAGTGAAGGGTTACTTGAGATGGGAACATCCCATTCTATTCGAGGATTGGCTCGTTCATACAAGCCTACCAATTGCTCTAGAGTCCAGACATCATCTGTTTCAAATGTTTCTAGCCATTCACTAAATTGATACCAACTTGTATTCTTCATGGGTGGCAGTGAGATTTCATCACCCCATGGATCATTTGTTCCTCTAACATCTATACGACCACATGAATAGTACTCGATTGGTTCTTCGACTTCAATGCTGTCACCTGGACTGTATTTACCATATTTGACAAGACTACTATTCTCATCGAAAATAATTGTTCTTTTTTGAAGAAGACCTCGCTTTCTGTACCAATCTAGATTTGCTACTCCCATCCAGTTCGTACTATATCGTATGGCCATATTAACAAAACTCCCTAGAACAAAAAGCATAACCCTCTGGGTCATTCCAATCGAATTCTGCATTATACCAGGTTAATCCAGATCGATCAGGCTTTCGACCTTCATCGTTATGCTGAAGATTCTTATGACCATCATTACGATAATAGCCGGGGGACTTTTTGCCTTCAATGAACTTGACAAACCAATCATAATCGATTCGCTTGCCATATTCATCCACGATGGTTTTGTTCTTGAGAAATTCCTTCCAATCAGACCAGGACACTAGTCCTTCAGGACGATAGCCTTGAAAAAAGAAGGACCAACCATAACTAGATTTACCAATGTGGTAGTCTTTGTCATATCTATTGCAATACTCACAATGATTGGTCGCTACATAATAATTAGTACCCACTGTTCTTCTCTCTCAGTTTAGCCTCAATAGCTCTGGCATATTCACTCAATGTTTTGTTGGCAGGCCATTCTATGCTGTCAATTTCTTCATCAGTTAACTGGATCCATTTAGCCTTTCCTGCAGGTATATCTTCATTATAGGCTTTGACTTTATCGTTCATACAAATTCTCCAATCAAGACAGTGTATTGGTCGCTGGAAGGAATTTTACGGGCGAACTTTTCTGCTTCTTTTACAGATGGAAAATACTCTAATACATCTTGTAGGCGACTATCATGCCACTGACGATATACACAATATTTCATCATTCAACTCCAAATTTTTCATTATAACAATAACTAGTCAAAGAACTCTCGTGTCTTGTCCTCGTCGAATTCACTTTCTTTATTCAACTCATCTTCAAGAGCTTCACTTGCAGTGAGAAAGTCTTCGCATGCATTGAACAGTTCTTTGAATGCCCTAAGTTCTTGTTTATTCATGTCGATAAGAAACTGAGGACCCTCATCTCGCATAGCGCTAAGCACTTGTTGCAATGCTAGCAACGTATTCTCGCACATACAATAGCTCATATTGGGGTAACTCATTTATCACTCCTGTTCTTTACCATACCCTTATGATAACACCAAATGATACCCGAGTCAAATGAAGGGTTACTATGAATTGTTGATTCGATTTGCAAGATCGTCAGCTTCTTCTCTAGTTCGAAAGGGAATTCGATCGATAGGATATCCATCTAAATCCTCAATGAATACAATCCACACAACACGATGCTCGTTGGCATCAAGACCAACATATGCGACATGGTTTTTATATTCTAATGCATTCATCTTTTGAATCTTTACAATCAATGACTTTACATTACTTCAAATTTCACAGTGTAACCTTTTTTCTCGACTAGATTGCACCACTCGATGAATTGTTCAACATGAGCTTTGCCTGCATTGTGTGTCCTAAATCCTACAGGTTCCTCATCACCAAACACGTCATCTTCGCCGTAGATGGGAATATTCTCATCTACACTACGTTCTTTTAGAACCCAATTTGCATACGCCTCTGCAGGATCATTGTTGTTCACAATAGCATAGCTTGCTTCAGTAGGAGTCTGATAGACTTCAAATCGAACAGTCTGCGTGTCTTGGCAGGTAAAGACAGTGTCTCCTTCACGGCGACTGTAGGAGATATCTCGTTCTGCATAGATGCGGACATTCATGCTCATCATTCTCTCCTTGTTTATCACTGTACCCATAGTATACTACCAAAATCAATTCCTGTCAACCTGTCGTACAAGTACAACAGTGGAGAATGTGCTCGAAGAGATGAACCCACCCGTGATTCGCTCGTCCAGTGGCGGCACTACCCAATCCCCTTCCGACGGCTCTCCAGCACATTCTCCACTGCTCCTCGACAGAATCGAACTGCCGTGTTCGGATTACAAAACCGACATAATACCATTATATTAGAAGAGCAAAAATATTTGGTGTCCAGTAGTGGGATCGAACCACTGACCTCTACCGTGTCAAGGTAGCGTTCATACCGCTGAACTAACCGGACCATATAGAAACACACTCCGCAGGAATCGAACCTGCCTACCTTGCTCTATTAGAGCAAGGCTGTTATCCGCTACATCTGCGTGGCCTACGCATTGAATGTGTTTTTATATGGTGTGGTATCTAGGACTCGAACCTAGTTCTCTCTGCTTAAGAGGCAGGACTTCACCGTCAAAGTTTATCCCCCGATAAATATTTCTATGTACTGCTTTAATTTAAATCTAAATATAAGACCATTGAAATTTGATATTGACTTACCTGCATCTGCACCTAGTGGCAAAACAAATTATGCAGAAACATTTTCTTTGAATGACGTTAATCCTGAGCTTATCGACATATTAGATAGTCGAGATATAACAGTCACCTGGGTTGAAATATTTCACAAATACAATGGCATGGGTTGCTGGGAACAAATACATATAGATGAGTTCCAAGGCAATTTTGCAAAATTAAATTGGGTCTATGGCGGCGCCGATAGTTATATGTGCTGGTTTAAACAAAAAAGTAATGTTAACAAGCAGATAAAACATAACGAAATAGCTGGCCCATATATTGGATTTAATATCAACGAAGTTGACTTAGTTCACAAAGAACTATTGCAAGGCCCGTGTGTTATACAAGCAGGTAGCCCGCATAACGTCATTATGGGAGCCGAGCATAGACATGCTCTAAGCATGGTACTTGTTGATAAAAGATCATCTGTACGAAAAAGGCTTCCTATTGAAGAAGCATACGATCGTCTTAAAGAGTATACAGTTGGTGCGGGGTAAGGGAATCGAACCCTTGACTAAACGTTGGCAACGTTTGATTATACCATTTAACTAACCACGCTAAAGTACTATAAATAATGATATGTCATTATTTGTAGACACCGATATAAAATTTCCAGTGCCTTTTATAGATCTTCCTTCGTCGATATCGTCTATAGATATCGATTCTGCTTATAGCTATTTTTTAAAAGCAATTAGCACAAAGTTTTGCACTCCCGATTATACCAGAAGTGATCACTTCAACGGATCTATTTGGCTAAGATTTGTTAACAAGTGTATGTATCCAGAATTAGATACAGATGAGAACTGGGGCAACTTTTTTAAAGATTTTCTAAAAATAGAAGAAACTCCTGAACATAGAAAATTTTATAAAGACGCAGTTGCATTTTACAAACCTTATGTGTTTACATTAATGGACACATTAGAAGCTTATACTGGTAAAAAACATTTTGCTCATGGTGTTGAAATTAATATGATGCCTGCACATAGCAGTATCAAGGCTCATACAGATAATCATCCGTACGATGTTCAAACACACAGAGTTCATTTAGTGTTAAGCACTAACAATGATTCTTACATGATTTGCAACGGCGAACGTCGCCACTATGACAAAGGTCAATGTTTTATCTTTAATAACAAAATGCGTCACTCTGTACACAACGACGGTGACACACCTCGTACACATTTAGTCATTGACTTTTTACAATTTAATAACTGGTCTGGGTGGTAGGATTCGAACCCACGACCTCCGACTTCCAAGGCCGGCCGTCTGACCTGACTGACAATACACCCAGTTAAATTTGGTAGCCATGGACAATTTCGAAATGTCGACCTATCGCTTATCAAGCGATTGCTCTTCCTCTGAGCTACACGGCTAAATTTGGCATCCCGGGAGGGACTCGAACCCCCACGAACGGTTTTGGAGACCGTCATGCTGCCATTACACCACCGAGACATTATATATTTAATTGGCGGTCCCACAGGGTAACAATCCCGTCCTCTGGCGTGACAAGCCAGTATGCGTCCATGAACACCTTGGAACCATAAGTGGTACACCTAGGGGGAATCGAACCCCACGTTTCCAGATTGAAAGTCTAGCGTCCTAACCAATTAGACGATAGGTGCATTATTACTGGCAGTGAGTGTGGGATTCGAACCCACGTGCCGTTGTTTAGACGACAAACACCTTAGCAGGGTGCCGATTTCAGCCTCTCATCCAACTCACTATAAACTTGGCGGAAGCGGTGAGATTCGAACTCACGGACCCTTGTGAGGCCGACAGTTTTCAAGACTGTTGCAATAAACCGGACTCTGCCACACTTCCATTAAATTGGTGGATCGTAAAGGAGTTGAACCTAATCGCCAGCCGCCCTGCATAATTATGGCAACGGATTTACAGTCCGCCGCAGGGAATACGATCCAAATTTTTAACGCACTCTTTCGAATGCGTGTATTAAAGCACTCTACATGGATGAACCCACTTGCCTTACGGCCCGAGAATGCTTTAATACGCTACCTTTTTACCATCTCTGTTATCGCCAGAGACTTCTCATCCGGTAGGCCGCCCTCATTAATAGCCAGATGTTTTACGTGCCTAGCAGGGTCGCGTTCCCTATACACACGGTGCAGTCATCGCCCACTTTTATTAAGAGCAGACTCGTGCTGTTTTGCTGCTTCATAGTATAAGCGAGCACGTTCTAACTTATTCTCAATGAGTTGCCTCACCTGTTCATCAGTTAGAGCATAGTCGTTACGCCATTCTGCTTTGAAATTTTCTTTTACTGTCTTTTCCATTTTCCTTACGCTAAATGAAAGCCCCAGGGTTTTTACGCCTGGGGTCCTTGGATATTGAGTGTATTTTAGTTACACTACGGTCTCCCTGGACCCCTGATTACCTGGCTCGCGATCATTACTAAATGTAATGGTAGGCCAATGGCTGGACATCGCCACCTGTTTGGCTTGACAATACATACTGTAATGTGATCTCGATTTCATTTTAACTGTTTCTTTCCTTTAAGTTGCTGTTACCAGCGATAACTCTATTGTATATTAATTCCGAATTTTTGTCAACTACTTTTTTGTTGCATCTTTACAACACTTTATGTCGCTGACATCTTCTATTGTAGGTTTATTTATCTCTGTTGTCAACTAACTTGATCAAATAAAGAAAAAATTTTGGTGCCGGATGTCGGATTTGAACTGACGACCTACCGCTTACAAGGCGGTTGCTCTACCCCTGAGCTAATCCGGCTCTTACAACAGATTTCTATTGTATGATACTTATGATTTAATGTCAATTATTTTTGAACAACCTTAATGATCATAGCAGACGTATCAACTTCCCAGGGCTTATGTCCAAAATTTACATTTCCTGGCCAACGGTGATGATTGTTGTGCCGCATCTTATGCCTACAAAAATGTATTGGCCTGACCGGAGGGATTCGAACCCCCGACCCACAGCTTAGAAGGCTGTTGCTCTAATCCTACTGAGCTACGGTCAGATTATAAACTTGAAATCGATTTCCGTCCATATTTCCTGGCGCACTCAATACTAACACGCATTGCTGCCGCACAGGGAAATTTGTGATTCTTTTTAAACTTCCATTCATTCAAATAAAAAGGCTTGAGTACACGATCACCATTCCACCAACTACGCTGACATTCAATATAACCTAGTTCTTCAAGTTGATTACGCAACTTTGTAAACTCATCGTGATCTTTACTACTGATACTCAAACCCTTGTCATATCCTTTAAGAATTTTGATTAGGTCATCGTGTGTAGGATTATTACGATCATTGATAAAATCGTTTTCCGTCTTAACCATTACATCACAAATGTAAGCTTCATCAATATGAAATTGAGGCGCTCGTTGTGGAATTGAACCACTTCGTAACCCCTCTTCCTTGCGGGTCCTTGCTTTGGTCGACATTGTCAAGTTTTTCCGTTTTCAAGTGTAGTTAGTATCGAGCATAAACTGGCGGAGAGTATTGGATTCGAACCAATGATCAGAGTTTTTGCCCCGATGCCTTCTTAGCAGGAAGGTGCCTTCGACCAACTCGGCCAACTCTCCATAAACTTATTTAACAATAATATTCTTGGTGCCCGGAGCCGGACTCGAACCGGCACGCCCTTTCGGGCGAGAGATTTTAAGTCTCTTGTGTCTACCTATTTCACCATCCGGGCTAAAAATGGTGCCTCCAACAGGACTCGAACCTGTAACCAACGGATTATGAGTCCGCTGCTCTAACCAATTGAGCTATAGAGGCATTGTTTTTTATTTATTGTGTCTATTATAGCAGTATTTAATAATTAGTGTCAACTGTTTTATTGAATTGTTCTTCAACTTTTCTTGCTACTACTTTATGCAAACCGGGATTAACTTCCATGGCATGCGGAACAATGTGTTCACGAATATAATTACGCATATACTTGGTGTCCTTATTAGTAAAATCCTCTAACCAAGGTACATTATTACGCTCTGCCCAATTAATCAACTCCTGTTTCTGCGTCAACAGGAAAGGCCTAATAACACGGTTGCGTCGATAAGGAATCAGCTTGGCTGTGCCATGCATCATTGACCAAAGGTAGGTCTCCACACCATCGTCTAGGTGGTGTGCTGTGATGACATCGCGCTGTAGGTTGTCCAGGAAAGCATAACGTTCGTTACGCCAATGTTCCTCAAGACTGATATCATCAGGACGTTCATTTACAATATGTCCCTCGAAGAGATGCCAGTCCCGTTGTCTACAATATTCCCTGACAACCTGTTGTGCTGCCTCACTGGTTTCTGTTCCATGGTGAAAGAACGCACATTGAACACTTCTACTGCGACTAACAAAATCCGCCACGGCCATACTATCCACACCACCACTAAGAGCCACCAGTGGTTTAAGTGGTAGCTTGCCTAGTAGTTTAATCATTGATCTTCTTCTTCCTCATCCCAGGAATTTTCACTGATGCCAAAAAGCTCATCAATGTCTTCTGGGATATCACCGTCTTTGATTTCGTAAGTGTGGTCGCCATATTCAGAAGTATACTTACCACAGAAGCCAATGCCGGGCTCGTAGTAATAGAGAATAACGTCGAAGTCTAGTTCACTTAAACGTTCAGCGAAGGCGACAGGGGGCCCCCAGGCAGTGTCAAAATTTGCACATACACTGATCTCAGTCTGCTCACTGGGATCTGTTTCTCCAATATCCCATTTGGTGCCCCAATTGGCGATGGCCCATTCGTACCAGGTAGGATAGCCGTATTTCTTTACATTATTTTCGTGTTGCTCAACAATTTTCTTCTGTTCCTCAGGATCCTTAGAAGATCCTGCAACCGCCTCCTTTAGATCCCTGGGACAAGGAATGAACTCATTAAAAAGTTTTCCACGCTTCATAGCGAGAATAGCACGAGTAATCATCTGTGGATTACTATGCGTGAGTTCGATGTAATTATTGCACCAATTGGGCACTTAAATCTCCATTAAAGTTCAAAACCTACGGCTCTTAGTTCGGCGGCCGCAGTATGCCGATGGTCTGCTGTAATTTCAAGTGTAGTAGGTTTCTGATTATATTTCAAGCCATCATAGATGTCTTTGGCTTCTTTGAGCCCAAGACGACGCTTATCAATGGCTCGAATTGCCTTGATGCATGCTACTGCATTGGCATCTGAGTGAACACGAAACAGAGTGATCCTACCAGTGAACTGGCCAGTAAGCATGGTGATAAAAACTTCGCCTTTGAGATTGGGATCAATATGATCCGCAAGACGCTCGAAGGTTTCCATGCCTTTTTTCTCGCCATAGTGATGCACAATGCTCTGCATGAAAGCAATAGCATCGCTGACCAGTTGCGCCCGGTCATCAATTTCATTTACCGAATGTTGTTCGACCATTAGCGTATTAATCTCCGCTGTCGATTTCGTAACGATATCCACAATGCTTGCAGGTATAGCCATGATAACACCTACCTAGAAGTTTATAGTCGTATTCATGAACACAGGGTTCTCCTGTATCTTTACGCAAGGGCACTTCACCTGTGGCCATACCATACATAGTTTGACCGCCACAGTTGTGACAGGTTCGATGAGTCTTGCCCTTATTCCAAGAATACGTAGACTCGTCAGCAGTCAGTGGCACCGACTTGGTGCCATTGCATACTGGACAAACTCCATAGCCTTCTTTCATTTTACGACCTTTACACGAGTAAGCCAAGTTTCTTTTACGCCGGTACGATCGTTCTCCTGACAACGCTTAATGCTGCCAGCGATCACAACCTTCTGACCCTTGGGATAACATGCAGGGTCATGTGCCGTGCTAAACTTGACAATATTGACACCGTCAGTGGCAGTGACGATATGGATGTTATAATTACGGCTGTAGACCAAGTCCATGATTTCTACAGTGATTCGTTGTTTAGTGCCCACCTGGCCTAGATAGTTGCTGGTGGCAACCATGCTCTGCTCTCGAGCAGACTTTGCTTCACGCTCCAGATCCTTACGATAGGTTTTGGGCAGAGCAGCCATACAGGCAACGTCGAACTTGCTGACCTGCTCCTTGGCTACAATGTCTGCAATATTATCCAGAAAGCCATTGGTCAGCGGACCCATGAGCTTACGCATCAGCAGACCCTTAAAGTGATCGTGCATACGTGCACCCTGATCCTTGTCCTCCTGCGTGAGAAGCTGAGGATTTTCCAGAAGATCATAGGCAATGGCCCTGTTGAACTTGCCGCCTTCAGGAAAGGGATAGGTATTCTGATTGAGATAGTTACCGCCGTTGATACGATCGGCGCCTGCTACAGCCGCCCAGGCGAGTTCAATGTCGAAGAGCGGTTGCGGGGTACGGTTGTATCGCATGTCAGATTCCTCGTTCGTTAACTAATATCAGTAGTATACGACAGATCTGATTTTCGGTCAATTATTGATTATTATTGGCAAGTCCAGGCCTGTTGCTTGGCTTGGCTGTAACAGGCATCGCGATGCTGATAACCATATCGCGGATCATTACGAAACTTTGCGTCACAGCCAGCGATGCGAGCATGATACATTTCCTGATTCAGGAAACAGACTTCACGTCGATGATATACGGGGGCAGGTGCCGGAGCATAGACAACACCTGGACTAGCAGGATGCTGACTGCCAATGGCAGTACCAATAACAGCACCAACAGCGGCGCCGCCACGGCCGCCGACGGCATGACCGAGAACAGCACCAACGCCTGCTCCAACAGCCGTGTTGGCTTGTTGGTGCGTGGCGCAACCAGTAAGGACAACGGTGGACGCAATGGCGCCAACAATAAGAGCACGTTTAAGCATTTTCAAACTCCTTGACATGTTTACATGCACCACGGAAAGTGAACCCGGGACAGGTGCAAGTCTTCGCATCGGGATCAATAAAATAGGAATTACCCTTGCTGCCTTTGACCTCGATCAACTTGCTCTGGATCTTTACCTTGAACAGTTTCGTATCTGCCTTGACAAAGGTCCTGCCTCGACGATCTATCATCATAGGCTTGCTGAAGTAAAAAGGTTCACTTTCGCCAAACTTGATGTAGGCCACTGCCTTACTGCCGTCAAACAAATAAATGTGATTGGGCTGTACCGCAATGTCATTCCATTTTGTTGTTTCGCGAAGTGCTTCCACTATTTACTCCATCACTATGCCATAAGTATAACAGGAACAGGATTTATTGTCAATTTCGGTATTAATCACCAGCCAGTCGCATGATCTGCGCCAGCTCGTCACTTTCCACGTAGAAGTCTGTACGCGGATCCCAGTATTGACCCGCTTTAGGGTCATAGTACAGGATACGGCCATCGTAGTAGAAGGGGCCTTCTAGGCCCTTGCGTGGGCCGAAACCTTGCATGATTTCTTCTGTCTTGCCAATTACACGATAGCCCACTGCGAACTCCGTTTTGTTTACGATAATGCTAGTATAGTGGAATTGGTATTTTCGGTCAATTTATGAGTATTTTTGATTGAAAACGGCTGTCCTAGCTCACTATAGTCGACAAAATCAAGAGCATGACAAGCTCTTCATTGCCCTGGAAAGTGGGGCCAGGGCACAGATACGTACCCCAGCCACTAAACCCACGATGAGCATCTGTTGCGAAAACACAACACCAAAAATACTCATTAATTGACTTAAATTACCTCGTCGAGCAAGTCCCTGAAAAGGGCATGTTTGTGGCCCAGTCTAAAACGGACTGCTTGGCCGCGTCAAAATTCACTGCTGATTCCTTTTGCAATTACAAGGGCGTCTACCCTGATTACAGTCCCCACTGCATCCGGGAGTATCATCTAATAGACGATAAGCAATCACACAGGTAATTAAACAGATAATACCAATTAGATAAATCATACTTCTAAAACTAGTTTAGGATCCCAACCCGAATCAGGCTCAAAGCCTTCATAACCACGTGGGTTGCTGACAACCCTAGTGTCTCCGATCATATAATCGTTGACATTGTGTACATGACCATGTGTCCATAGTTTAATCTGAGGATGATCTAGAATAAACTCTGACAGATCACTGGCATATGCACCATTAATTAGTGATTCATTGACATACTTTTCACTAATACTCTTAAAACTAGGAGCCATGTGTGTTACTACCACACATCTCTTGTCAGCATTTTGCCTGAGAATTTCTTTAATGTAGCCCAGAGATCGACGGTGTCTATCGGCCGCATGTGCCGGCCGCAGGCGTGTATAACCATGACCGTCATGTCGAATGATTCTGAAATCATTCATCATGTCTGTAACGGCATGCAAGGTCAGAGGATCGCCTCTGTTCATATCGGTCCATAGTGTAGCACCAACAAAAACTACATCGTCGATGACTTTACAGTCGTTTTCCATGAAATAAATGTTAGGAAACTTAGTACACTCATCACGAAGATACTGTAGGCTAGCAATAAACTTGCCATGGTAGAATTCGTGATTGCCGGCGACATAAACTACATGTGGAAATTGAAAACTACAACGCTTCAAAAAGTCTCTAAAACGCTTGGCCTTATCTCTCCTAGAACCTAGAACAACATCCATCACCGGATCGTTTTCAGGATGATTGTGCAGATCTTCAGCGACCATGATATCGCCACTTAGAATTAGAACATCGCAGTTTTCTTCATTCTTGATGTTGATGTCACTAAATTCCAAATGTATATCGCTAACTACTTTAATTTTCATTTTAATTTATCCACTAAACGTTTGTGATACCACTCCTCTTCACCAGCAAATTTAGGACAGGATTCTAGCAAATCATCCAGTATAAACTTAATCTGCACTAGATCTTGTTTAATTGCGCTGGTGGTGAAACCGTCATTATATGGGTTACGACATTCTGTCGCCATGCGGCGGATTTGGGCGACGATGTCGCCCTCATCCCAGGATTTTTTAAAACCCATTACATAACTTCAGGTTGCATAATCTTGACACGCTTTACCTTGCCGAGATTCGTCTTAATCTCTGCTACACGATCTTGTAGCCAGGATTCCTTTTCTGCTTCAGCCTTTGCAGACTGGAAGTCGAAAAAGGTTTTACGAAACTTGCCGCAAGTAACAGTCCAAGTCATACCACTCATAATTACCTCTTAAGGTTAAGTTAAACACAGCCTGATTATAACACAGATTCGAGTGGGCTGTCAATACTCAAATTCACCAGAATAAATACCATATGGCTTTATTTGTAGACCCCAAGGAGAAAGAACGCAGGATAACCATTTGCTACCATTGCGAGCATATACGTCTGCCCAGCCAGGTCTGTGGCATCTGTTGGTGCTTTCTTCCTGCAAAAACAAGATTGGCTCGCAGTCATTGTCCTATAGGTCGCTGGAAGCTCAACGATTCTTCAGCATCTCCATAAAAACTGCCTTACCCAATTCTTCACTAAAATCTTCCTGACTAGTAATGATGTGCAGGCTACGTAGATGGTTGTCATTCCTTTTGTCATAATAATTGGTCTCCACCACGTAACCACCACTGGCATGATGAATGGTAAAGTTCACAGCATTACGATCATTGTCCAGGATGCGGCCGCGTTGACTACCAATACTGATTTTTTCTGGTTCGTCCGAAGAACTATGTAGTAACCAACGTCCTAGTTTAATTTTTAAGCTGTTTAGCATGTTGTTCCTTTAACATCAATAATATCTAGAAAAAGTGTATCTTTATACGCATTGGTCAGCGGCAACAAGTCCATGTCATGCTGATAATATCCTTGTATTACATTGTTATAATAATCCTGACTTGGTGTCTGTAATTGAGTGGCAGAAACCATGTAGTAGATCATGGCATCTATTTTAATGCCTTTCATATCTACTTGAACAATTTTCTTTTCATAGTAATGCGGATAACCTTCTACCATGTCCAACGCTCGTTCACACTCGCCAGTAATAGTCCATAATGCACATTCCATGCTGGCGCCGGGTTGGTATTCTGCGTCGGCATGAAATTTAAAACGCAGTACATGATCCATCAACGTAACTTTTCCTAGGCTTATTGCCCTGGGGCATCTACGTGCCATACCACTAAGATTCGTGTTCATGCCGTAGGCAAGATAATGCATCAAAGGTCAAGTCCTAATTCTTTAAGATGTTGTTCGTTAGCCATGAATGTTTTTTCGGGGAAACGTTTTTGCATGGCTTCTCTAATTTCATTGGCTGTTCTACCCTGAGCTACAAAGGTGTTAGTTTCACGCTCAAAAGCATAGTATATGTCACCATGCTTTTCGATTGTAACTGGTACGATGTTCTTCTTGATTTTTTCTTTAAGCTCTGGCAGTCTTCCTTTCATCTCTTGATTTTGTCTTTCAAGATATTTATGCAAGATCCTAATGGTCAGCCAGCCCAAGAAGGCATAAAAGAGGAATGTTCCTAGATCAAAATTTTCCATTACCTCTTTTCAATAACCTTATCAGCCAGACCGTAATCAACAGATTCCTGTGCACTCATAAAAAAGTCACGTTCCATATCGGCAATGAGTTGCGAATAATTACGACCCTTGCTGTTGTGTTTGACATAAATTTCTGTCAGGCTCTGTTTCATCTTAAGAATTTCCTTAACCTGAATCTCCATGTCAGTGGCCTTGCCGCCTGCACCACCGCTGGGTTGGTGGATCATGTGTCGCGCATTGGGGAGAATGAACCTCTTGCCGGCGGCACCTGCTTGTGCAAGGAGACTGCCCATCGAACACGCCTGTCCCATAACATAGGTGCTGACATCTGGTCGGATAAACTGCATAGTATCGTAAATAGCCATGCCGGCTGTGACACTACCACCAGGACTGTTAATAAACATAGTGATGTCAGCATCAGAATTTTCACTTTCCAAGAACAGCAGTTGCCCAACGATCAGATTAGCCATCTGATCATGCACTTCACCCTCTAGCAGAATAATGCGATCCCGCATCAGTCTACTGTACAGGTCCATGGCACGTTCGCCATTACCTGATCGTTCAAGAACCATTGGTACTAGACTCATATATTTCCTTATTGTTAGTTTATTATACGCTATTGCTAATATCATGTCAACTGGGTCGCCATTGTTTGAATGGCACGCATGCAGTCAAGACTTTCAAATTGTCCATACCTTCCAGTTTTTCTTGGTAACGCCAAACTCCTGTAGCATCCTGACGGCACAACTGTTCTAATTTTCCGGTCATTGGTACTGACACCTTGTCTAAATACGTCTGATCAGACGGCGCTCCGGTGAATAAAAATATAACTAAAAACCAACTAACGTTCATCTTTGTTCTGTCCTGCTGACAATACAAACATAAAAGCATCTTCCTCACTGGCAAAAGTTATTTCCAGAACAGGGGAGCCGTTATTATATAATCGTTGTAGACTAATGTCTGAATAATTTTTCTCAAGCCAACGTTCTAACACATCAAAACCAGGATACGGTGGGTAGGTGGGGTAAAACGTATTATAGGGCCATGCCCACACTACCGTACCGGTATTTTTTCTAATCTCAATGGCCCAGGTCAACTTTCCTGACATTCAACCTTTTCCAGATATTGCTCATCTACTTTCTCATCCATATTGGATCTAAAAGATTCATAGTAAGGATCAGTATGTGTAAGTACCTGGCTATAGGCGTCTGTTTCCGGTTTTTGTTGCTTGGACTTGCTCTTAGGCCAGAACTTTAACATTATTCTATACCTTGTTCAATCTAAATTTTGACAATACTGCATTGGCTTCTGGATAAACATCTGTGTCCTGCTCGTCTGCTATGGCCAAGGCCAACAGCACAAGAAGTTTATTCGCCATATCCTGTTCGGAATCGTCCAAACAATCAAACCAATCTAGATAATCTCCTCGGGTCTGGAAAGCCCAGATGATATCCAGCATGTCGCATTGCTCTTTGCTCAGCCCATTGATTTCTATCATGTTAGTCCAACCTCGATCCGACACTAGCATTGATTCCATAACTCTTGAGCACATCTGCATAGGCACGTGCTCCTGCTTCCAGAGCATCTACACTCTGAGTAAACATCTTACTGGGATTCCAGAGTTGCAGTCCGCCGCCATAAGCCTTGTCAAAGCCGACACTTTTCAAGGCCTTGCCAAGACGAGTGTTGCCTCGTTCGCTAACAGTAACCCAGGCAAATCCACAGGGGAAGCCGTCACCATACTTAGTCAGAAAGGTCTTAGTCGCGGTGCTGGCCGCATCAGATGCTTGATTGTGAATAGTTTCAATATCCATATATGCCTCTTAGGAATTAACTGTAAGGTGGGGGCTAAAAATATCTTCGATCAGTCGTGTCTGTGCATCACTGTTCCACTGATCAAAAGGTTTGAGACTTTGATCAGCGATCCAGTCCAAAACAATTTCCTTAGGACAATTCAGCTCACGTGCGATCTGCCCAGCATTGAGTCCCTCAATGTAGAGCTGTTCGATTTCGTAGGCTAGCTCACTTATTTTGCTCATTTAAAACTCCTTTACGTCTACAATTTCGGTTTCGGCAATGGCAGGATGTTCAAAGGCATAGTCCATCTCCTGGACCACCTCTGTGACATCTGCGTCTATATCAATCCACATACGGACCAGCACATCTACTCTACGACGTACCTCACTCATTATCCGGTCTCCTTTTCATTACAAAACTCAGCAAACTCACTCCAGGAGCCGCTGAAAATAATATCAAGATCACTGCGTACCTGCACAATGCTTTCAAAGATGTGATACTCGTACTCCTGCCCGCAGTCGCCTGCGGTTACGGGGTAGAGATAGAAGGAACCAACGCCTACTTTGAAGTGGGCAACAAGTTGAGCGGCGAGGCATCCCATGCCATTGGCAGTCTTACGTTCTTCGCCTAGGCTAATCCCATTGGTAATTGCTTCAAACGAGCCAAGAAACTTGGCAAGCTCTGCGCCATGGCCAGAGGGATAACCGTCCCATTGTGCATACATGTTGATAATGGGTTCATTGTCGTCATCATAGACGAAGGTAAGCGAGCGAGTTCCCATGTTAGGCTCCTATTATTTCTGCTTGCGAGGACGACCACGACCGCGCTTGGGTTGATCAACTTCGGGTGCAGACTGATTCAGTTCTGCAAGGCGCCCAGAGTAGGCACCTCCACCTGCACGATGAATCAGACCGGTCTTGGTGAAAGTAACAGTACCGCCCTTGTGGGTTACAAAAGATTTTTTCATTTTTACATACTCCAATAAGATTCGCTAGCAGGGTTACAACACCAGGGGGTGTCACTGGCAATTTCAACATCCTGGCCAGTCATCAGGTTCTTTACTGTCTTAGTCGCAGGCTGAACATCAAAACGCCAACCCTGCTTCTTGGGGTAGAGTTGAGCTGTCAGTTCGCGAAGTTCGCGTTCTACAGTATCACGAGCCATGTCACGGAAGGGATACTTAGCAATGAAACGCTCGCCAGACTTGCAACGCTTGTCTGCCTTATAAACGCTCACCAACCAATCTTGCTTAGACATTTCAACTCCGAAATGTTCTTTAATCTTGCCTACATAAGTAGATGCAGGTTCACGATGGTCTACTGCATCAGCGACAACTTTAGCACATTCTTTCACAATCAACTCGGCGAACTTTTCTTTTTCTTTATCAGTCCAATAATATCTACCAATTTCATTGTCCAACTTTCTAATAAGTTTTCGAATTCGTTCGTTCATACAAATTCTCCAATCAAGACAGTGTATTGGTCGCTGGAAGGAATTTTACGGGCGAACTTTTCTGCTTCTTTTACAGATGGAAAATACTCTAATACATCTTGTAGGCGACTATCATGCCACTGACGATATACACAATATTTCATCATTCAACTCCTGTTTCGTTACTGTTTCACTAGTATAGCACTTCTGGTATTTTCGGTCAATTTATGAGTATTTTCGGGTTTCTCCACTATAAATAAGGCAATGGATGGACTCAAAATATATAAAATTCAGGATTTATCCAATCAATTAGTAAACCAGATACTAGAGCAGGGCCTGTCAGATATGAATGAAAATCCTGCCCTGGAGAGAAATTACTCTCCCGCTTACGCATATGATCATGCCAACTTGTTTTATCTGCTGGCCCAGGGTAGATTTCAGCAGGGCTGTTACTACGTTCTTACCGATAAAAATGATAGGTATATAGGTAGCGCAGGTTGGAATCATCACGACAAAATTACTGCACTGGTGATGGTCAGAATGTATGTGTCTAAGGAATACAGGTCTAGCTATATATTGGGGCATACCATATTGCCAGGTATTATAAAAGATGTGGATCGTTACAGACGCATATGGATGACTATGAATCAATATAATAAATCATTATATGCATGGTTCCTTAGAAAGGAGCGTACAGGAAATTCGGGCATGGCAAATTGGCCGGAAATTTACAATAACTTTAAGCCTATTGGCATAAGAGTTGTGAACAGTGTAGATCAATTTGTTGTCGAACTAGATAAAGGTAAATATATGACTAGAGAACAAAAGTTAGCACTACTGATAGAAGGTATTGTGGAATTAAACAATGTGGATAGATCCTCACTAAATCTGACAGAATCTACTCCATTGTCTGAATTAAAATTAGATTCCTTGGATATTGTAGAATTACAAATGTTCTATGAAGATAAAACAGGTACTATGATTCCTGATTCCACTAAACCTCTAGTTACAGTAGGCGACCTATTAGAATTATTACCATAATATGTTTAGGGATATTTCCAAATCAATGTGGCTCTGTTTTATACCATTTGTGAGCCTGTCTATAATGGCTGTAGTGTTACTGGTTAATGGCACAATTAGTCCATGGTATTTGTTGGCCACATTTGTTATGTGGACGCTAATATCAGGTTTGGGTGTTGCTGTTGGTTATCACAGAGTATTCAGTCATAGAACACATACCCTACCAGTCTGGAAGGAAAACATTATTCTTTTCTTTGCATCACTTGCAGGACAAGGTAGCAGTATATTTTGGGTGTCTGTTCATAGAGGGTATCATCACCCGCATGCAGATACAGAAATAGATCTGCACAGTCCTGTCACTAAGAGTATATGGACAAGTTTCTTTGGTTGGACTGCAAAGATCACTGATAATACTGCACACTTGGTCAATATTAAGTACAGTATAGATCTAATTAAGAAGCCCAATCACATATGGTTTAATAACCACGTGTTTAAGATTCTCTGGGCCGTTCCTGCTATTGTAGCGGTATTTGATTGGAAACTAAGTCTAGTTGGTTTCTGTCTGGCTACTGGCCTAGGTCTACTACAGGATAATAGTGTCAACGTATTTGGTCATCTCAAGGCTTTAATAGGCTATAGAAATTTCGAGACCAAGGATAATAGTTATAATAACCCAATACTAGGATATCTTGGTTGGGGACAGGGCTGGCACAATAATCATCATCATGCGCCAAAATACTATGACTTCGGAAGTAGGATAAGCGGCAAATGGTGGGAGTTTGATCCTTGCCGCTTATGGATGTGGTTCTTAGGCAAGCCTAATACCACTGCCGTTTAATTAGCCGGCAAATACCACATTCTCATATAGATCCAAGAGAACAAGGTCTTACAGTTCATACAGACCTTGTTCTGTCAAAGAGAACTAGTAATAAGGAGTTCTCGCAAACTCATATCAAGATCCTGTGCTCAACATCAATACAGTATTGTCTGAACCATATTGGCGGAAACGTTCAATAAACACGTGGTGTTCATCACCAGACAGACTAATACACTCATCAGCGGCACGCCACAGATCAATCCAACGATCACCAGGAATAGCGACACTAACGGGCTCGTCACCCCAATGGTCCTTGTAGGCTACAACCTCGGCACCAGTGAAAGGATGCTTGGCATAAAAGTCACCAACCTCATACATACTCCAGATGCTCTTGAAGTGACATTCTGATTTTACATGATCAGCAAGGTCACTGCGCTCGCTAAAGAGACTATCATCTTCCTCGTAGGCTCGCTTCAAGGATTTGCGGATCTGCTCCTTGGCACGTGCAAGTTGCGCGAAACGATCAGGATGAATGACATCCTCTAGACTACGAGTCAAACTGTCCAGGTCGCAGAGTGCGTTATGAATATCCTTGAACTCGTCAACAGTAAGGGTGGGGTTAGCAATCATTTCTGTCTCCTAAAATTAAACTACTTCCAGCATGTTAGCAGGAACCCGCCAGCGATATCCCGATGCGGTCTTGACCGTAACATACTTGATGGCGATCTTCTCCACAGTGCCCTGCACACCCGAGGGGTTCTTAGTGCTGGTCCAACGAACCGTAGTGCCCACGGTCAGGTTACGCTTAACCTGCTTCTGCAGACAACTGCGAGCGAACTTGACCGCATCGATCATGCTGGTCAGTTCAACATCACTCCACTGACCAAACATAATAGCACGATTAACATCTTGAATCGTATTCATTTCGTTGATTCCTTGTTGAAATATCAGTATTATATGATATCTGGGAATTTCGGTCAATTTTTGTTTATTTTTAGGTCCGAGCTCTTGAACAGCAGACCGCATAGGATCAGGATACCCCAGGCCTGTATCCATGTGATCTCATTGATGCCGGTGACAGCACCCACTAGGCACCCGTTCCAGAGTAGCATAACAGGCAGGCTGAACAGTAGCCCAACAAAAACCACCAGGGTCAGCAAGAGCAGAATTGCCACAATAACGTGCATGATATCTCCTTAAATAGATTCCAAAAACCGTTGCATGCTAGCGGCATCTTTGAAAGTTTGGGTGCCGTGTCTGCTAGTACGAACTAGAATAAAGTTTCGATTATAGATCTCTACTGTGGCATCCAGAGTTCGAGCACGACCAAAGGTCACGCTTAGATACTTGGTGCCTTTCTTGTTGACATGCTCTCCTGTGAGCACACCGTAGGGTGCAGTAAAGTTCTGACCTAGGGCCCAGTTATAAACTGCGTCTTGAATTTCTTGGCTATTCATGTTGAAACCTCGACATGTTTGCTGGCAAATGCATAGACCAGTTCGTGACTGCCCCAAGCATCTGCGGGCAGTTCACAGTAGATATACTGAACAATTTCAGGTAATGCAGCAAGATTTTCTTTATCTGCTCGGCCCACGGCACCAAACAGATCGTTGCTGAGCACCTTGACTAAGAAGCCTCCGGGCAGAATCCCATGATTAACATAGCGATCCAGTGCGGCCAGTGTAAGTTCGGGTATCATTTTCACTCCTATATTACTACTGATGATAGATAACCATGTGATCCACGCCGGGCACATTGCCGACGGGACGATAGACACATTGCTCGCCATCCCAGCCATCCTGATCAAACAGAACGTCATGCTCGCCGACTACAGTAAAGCGAACTTCTTTGCCAGTGTGATGGCTCTTGACGAAGAACTCGCGGGGCATGCCAAAGTATTCGCTGGCGAGCTTGAGAACCCGACGCTTCTTGTCGTACTCACAGAGCCTGAGTGAAACGATAGGGATCTGCGGTTCATCATCTTCGGGAGAAAGAGGATAATGCTGGGCTTCCCACTCGGGCGATACTTTGCGAAACATGCTATTCATTATTACCACTCTTTGCGTTCGAAGGTTGTATTAAAGCCCGCCATGTAGGCATCCCACTCGGGAGATCCCTCTTCGGGAATCACTTCTTCGCTGGAATAGGTGTCGCCCATAAAGTAATGGGGACGGGCAGGGCGCCAGTAATAGGCGTCTGCACTACCGCGGTCGAAAGGACCGCCGTGTCGTTTATCATAAGACATTGATTGCTCCGTTTCGTTTACCATAATGCTAGTATAGCAGAACGGCTATTTTCGGTCAATTTATGGGTATTTTAGGCGGAAACCCACTTTTCCCCGTGTAGCAGGTACCAAAATAGTGCATCTTCGTCGTTTTGAAAAGATATGCACCATGTCATGGGCTCGTCATTTTTCCAGCGAAAGTCAAAATCTTTAATGGGGACTAGACCCATGTTTTCGCACTCACGCTCAATGGTACGTAGATTCCAACTGTCCAGTAGATATTGTATCATCCATTATTTACCTAACCCCCGTATCGTAATTTGAACATCATACCCAGTTGTTCGTCATAAAATGAAAACTCTGTGCGTCTTGGCCTTCTAACCACATCTCCAAAATTAAATGTAAATTGAACTCGTTCAGGAAAATAAGCAAAATCAA